>OGOE01000053.1_pt1 | contig 148961 bp, 130 predicted proteins | sample 1552611 | NCBI WGS metagenome assembly OGOE01 (sample SAMEA2580129, study PRJEB22360) | human gut metagenome | biome: human gut; feature: human-associated habitat; material: faeces | place: Denmark | collected 2008/2010
TTTGAACCCTCGCGCCGCTATTAACGACCTACTCCCTTTCCAGGGGAGCCCCTTCAGCCAGCTTGGGTACTTCTCCATAGTTTGCCTGGTTCATAATCAGATATTCAATTAACTGAGTTTTGAGCGGAGAGGGTGGGATTCGAACCCACGCGCCCTTTCGGACAAACGGTTTTCAAGACCGCCTCGTTATGACCGCTTCGATACCTCTCCGTGTGTGAATTCAAATCTCGGTAACTCCCGAAATCATCTCAGTTTTTGGCTTGTCAGCTTTGCGTTTTTATCTCTCTCGCTCAGCGACATTCGTTATTATATCAGCAGTGTTTCAGAATGTCAACCACTTTTTTGAATTTTTTTACATTTTTTTCAATTTCTTTTTCGTTTTCGCTGTTTTTCCCCGTTTTGCAATTCACACATTTGTTTTTATCTATTTATAATTTGCTTTCTGTATTTTGCTTTTTTCTATTTTTCTGCCAGAAAGCTCTCTGCAACGAGCAGATCCTCCGGTGTTGTGATTTTTATATTTTCATAGCCGCCTTTTACCATCACTGATGCGATTCCCATCTCCTGCTCCACAACCATGGCATCGTCGGTGATTCCTTCTGTGGAATGCTGCATCAGTTTTTCGAATGCCGGAAACAGAAGCTCTGCTGCAAAGGCCTGCGGGGTCTGTGCCTGCCATACGAGATCCCTTCGCGGGCTTTCCCTTATTTTTCCGTTTTCATCGGTAAGCTTGATGGTATCCTTGACCGGCATGCCAAGGACACAGGCTTTTTCTTCTTTTACACATGCGCAGAGACGTTCCAGCATTTCCTGGTTTAAAAACGGGCGGGCGCCATCGTGAATCAGAACGTAATCGGTCTTCTGCTCCTGTTCGCTTTCCAGGCTTTTCAGCGTCTGCAATGCTTTCCAGACAGATTCATACCGTTCCCTTCCGCCTGCGCATACGGAAACAGTTTTCTTAATTCCATATTTTTCGATAATCTCTTTCTGACAGTATTCTATTTTATCCGCACCTGTCACAAGAATGATCTGGTCAATCTCCGGCGAATGTTCAAAAACCTCCAGCGCGTAAACCACGACTGGTTTTCCTCCGATTTCCAGAAACTGTTTTGCTACGCTTCCGCCCATCCGGGTTCCCTTTCCGGCTGCCAGGACAACCGCAGTGTATTTTTCTTTCTTCTCGTTCATCTTTTCCTCCGTTTTCTACAAATACAAAAACTCCGCAGCAGATCTCTCTTCTCCGTTCTGCTGCGGAAGTTTCTTTTTCTTATCGTTCTCCAAGCTTCAGGTTCGGTACGGCATTCAGGTCCCAGCCGTGGCGGGTTCCCTTCTGATACTCGTAGTAAGCTGCCACACCGATCATGGCCGCATTGTCGGTACAGAAGATCGGGGACGGACGGTAAAAGCGGATGCCCTCTTTTTCACATGCTGCTTCCATCGCCGCGCGGAGTGCCCCGTTCGATGCAACGCCGCCGGCGATCGCCAGACGGTCCATATGGTAATCTTTGGCCGCACGGATGGCATTATCCACCAGAACGTCCACAACGGCCTGCTGGAAGGACGCAGCGATGTCTGCTTCGACAATTGGTTCGCCTGTCATCCGGCATTTGTTCAGATGGTTTAAAACGGCAGATTTTACGCCGCTGAAGCTGAAGTCATACGGCGCATCCTCCATGTGGGCACGCGGGAAGTCGATGGCGTGCGGGTTTCCTTCTTTTGCCAGCTTGTCGATCTTCGGTCCGCCCGGATAGCCGAGTCCGATGGCACGGGCTACCTTGTCGAAGGCTTCTCCGGCTGCGTCGTCTCTCGTTCTTCCGAGGATTTCGAAAGAACCGTAATCTTTTACAATGACAAGATGGGTATGGCCTCCGGAGATGATTTCACACAGGAACGGCGGCTCCAGATCCGGGTGTTCGATATAGTTCGCCGAGACGTGGCCTTCAATATGGTGAACGCCGACCAGCGGTTTCTTTTTTGCATAGGCGATCGCTTTTGCCTCTGCCACGCCGACGAGAAGTGCGCCGACAAGGCCAGGGCCGTACGTAACACCAATCGCATCGATATCATCCAGAGTGACATCGGCTTCTTTTAAGGCTGCTTCTACAACCTGGTTGATTTTTTCGATATGTTTTCTGGATGCAATTTCCGGCACAACGCCGCCATACAGGGTATGGATGGCGATCTGGGATGAAATAATGTTAGACAGCACACATCTTCCGTTTTTCACGACGGAGGCTGCGGTTTCATCGCAGGAGCTCTCAATTGCAAGAATCAGGGTATCTTTTTCACTCATTTTTCGTTTCCTCTTCAAATAACAGTTCTACTGATCTTCCGTCTTTTCCAAGCTCTGCGGCCGGGAAAATCTTCTGTACCTCATCCATGTACCGCTGCGGGCCGACGAGCGACGGGGAAAAGTGGGTCAGCCACATTTCGGCAGCCTCGGCATCTTTTGCCAGTTTTGCCGCCTCGTAGAAGGTCATATGCTTAAATTCTTTTGCTTTTGCCTGTTTTTCCGGCTCGCCGTACATTCCCTCGCAGATGAAAAGGTCGGAGCCTTTCGCATGTTCGGAGATCGACGGAATCGGGCGGGTATCGGTGCAGTAGGTCACCTTCAGTCCCTTTCTGGCAGGGCCGAGGACCATGTCCGGCGTATACGTCTTTCCATCCAGGGTGACAGTCTCGCCTTTCTGCAGCGGATTCCAGCATTTAATCGGAATTTCCTGTGCTTTAGCGCGCTCCACATCGAATTTTCCCTTGCGGGAGATCTCCAGTGAATAGCCGTAGCAGGTGATATTGTGCTGCACGCGGAAGGCTGTGATTTTGTAGCCGTTCATCTCAATCACTTCCTCCGGCGCTGTCACCTCGTGAAATACAATCGGGAACGGCAGCTCCGGGCAGATGACACGCAGTGAATTGACGACGCGCTCCAGGCCTTTTGGGCCGATCATGGTCAGCGGTTCTCTCCTGTCAGTGTTTCCCATCGTCAGGAGAAGTCCTGGAAGGCCGCTGATGTGGTCTGCGTGGTAATGGGTGAAGCAGATGGCATCAATCGGCTTAAAGGTCCAGCCTTTTTCCTTGATGGCAACCTGGGTTCCCTCGCCGCAGTCGATCAGAAGGCTGCTTCCGTTGTATCGGGTCATCAGGGCGGTCAGGCGTCTGCCTGGCAGAGGCATCATACCGCCTGTTCCCAGTAAACATACATCTAACACGTTTTTCCTCCATATTCTATCCGGCTTTTTCGAAAGCCGGTCAGGTATTTTACGTTGAAAAAGCGTGTCCAAAACGTTTTGTTTCAGACACGCTCTCATCTTAACACAGTTTTTTCAAACACGCAATGACGCGGGTTTTATTTATTTGCTGTCATGACAGCTTCCTTCATCATGCGGACATACGTATAGATGTGCTGCTCCGCATGAGTGCCGTACTTCGCAATCATTTTGACGATAGCGCTTCCGACGATGACACCGTCCGCAATTTTTGCAATGTTGGCCGCCTGATCGGTCGTGTTGATGCCGAAGCCTACGGCTACCGGAATATCGGTTACTTTGCGGATTGCGGCGATCATGGAATCGAGGTCTGTCTTGATCTCGCTTCTGACACCGGTAACGCCCAGAGACGATACGAGGTAGATAAAACCTTCGGCGTCTGCGGCAATTTTCCGGATGCGCTGTTCAGACGTCGGCGCAATCAGGGAAATGACATCTACCTGATGGCTGCGCGCAATATCGTTTAATTCGCCTTTTTCCTCATACGGCATATCCGGGATGATGATGCCGTTGATGCCGACTTCCTCGCATTTTGTAAAGAACGGCTCGTATCCGTAATGGAACACCGGGTTTAAGTAGGTCATAAACACCAGCGGAATGTCTGTTTTTCTGCGCACGGAAGCTACCATATCGAAAATTTTATCGGTGGTGGTTCCGGCTTTTAAGGAACGGAGGTCTGCCTCCTGGATGACAACGCCCTCGGCGATCGGATCGGAAAACGGTATTCCGATCTCGATCAGGTCTGCGCCTGCTTTTTCGAGCTCCAGAATATAATTCTCTGTTTTTTCAATGTTCGGGTCTCCGGCTGTCAGAAACGGAATGAATGCTTTGCCGTTTGAAAATGCTTCTGTTACTTTACTCATGAAGGTCCCTCCCTCTGTATCTTGCAATGGCTGCTACGTCTTTGTCTCCGCGTCCGGACAGGCAGATGATGATGGAGTCTTCCGGATCAAATTCTTTTGCGATCTTCATCGCATGGGCTACTGCATGGGCACTCTCGATCGCACAGATGATACCCTCGGTTCTTGCGAGGTATTCAAAAGCTTCTACTGCCTCATCGTCCGTTACCGGAACGTATTCGGCGCGGCCGATGTCATGCAGATATGCATGCTCCGGTCCAATGCCCGGGTAGTCAAGGCCTGCGGAAATCGAGTAAACCGGTGCAATCTGACCGTATTTATCCTGGCAGAAGTAGGATTTCATACCGTGGAAGACGCCGAGTGTTCCGGTTGCAATGGTTGCTGCAGTCTCTGCGGTGTTGACGCCGCGTCCTGCTGCCTCGCATCCGATCAGGCGGACATTTTTGTCATTGATGAAGTTATAGAACATACCCATCGCATTGCTTCCGCCGCCGACGCATGCCATGACGGCTTTCGGGAGTTTTCCTTCTTTTTCGAGGATCTGCTCTCTTGCCTCTTTGCTGATGACAGCCTGGAAATCGCGGACGATAGTCGGGAACGGATGCGGGCCCATAACGGAACCGAGAACGTAGTGGGTGTCATCGACACGTGATACCCACTCGCGCATCGCCTCATTGACGGCATCTTTTAAGGTCATAGTTCCGGTAGTAACGGCATTTACTTTTGCACCGAGAAGCTCCATCCGGTATACATTGAGGGCCTGACGGTCGGTGTCTTCTTTTCCCATGAAGATCTCACACTCAAGTCCCATCAGCGCTGCTGCCGTTGCGGTTGCCACACCGTGCTGGCCGGCTCCGGTCTCTGCGATGACACGGGTTTTTCCCATTCTTTTTGCGAGGAGGCACTGTCCGAGCACGTTGTTGATTTTGTGGGCTCCGGTGTGGTTCAGATCCTCTCGTTTGAGGTAAATTTTTGCTCCGCCGAGATCCTTTGTCATTTTCTCTGCGTAGTAGAGAAGGGACGGGCGGCCCGCGTAATTTTTCAGCAGGTCATCGAGCTCCTGGCAGAACTCCGGATCGTTTTTATAATAATTGTACTGTTTTTCCAAATTGATAATTTCATTCATCAGAGTTTCCGGTATGTACTGGCCTCCGTGAATACCAAATCTTCCGTCAGACATGTCTTATCCTCCTTATGCATTCTGTGATTTTTTTCGGGTCCTTTACGCCGTCTGTCTCGACACCGCTGCTGATGTCGACGGCGAAGGGATGTGTCTGTAAAATCGCCTGTTCCACATTTTCGGCGTTCAGGCCTCCCGCAAGGAAATACGGGCGGTCCATGTTTCTGATCAGTGACCAGTCGAACGATTCGCCGGTACCGCCTTTTCCGTGGTCGAGAAGGATGTAATCGGCGCTGCTTTTTTTCGCCTTTTCGACGTCCTCCCTGGTTTTGATGGAAAATGCCTTGATCAGTTCCCCGCCGGTGCGGAACCGGAGCGAATGGATATATTCTTCACTCTCATTTCCGTGGAGCTGTGCCAGATCGATGACGCCCTCTTCGAGGTATCCTGCGACAATCGCCGGAAGCTCGTTCACAAAGACGCCGACCGCCTGGATTTCGGAATCCAGATAGCGCCGCAGCGTCACGGCATGTTCTTTTGTAATCTGTCTGCGGCTTTTTGCAAAGACAAAGCCGACATATTCGGGCTTCAGCTCATTCACTGCATCGATGTCTTCCAGCCGTGTGAGCCCGCAGATTTTGATTCTGGTCTGTTCTTCCATAACGTTTGACTCCCCGTGCGCTCTGTTTTGTTTTGCGCACTTACGTTACCACTTTAGCACATTGAAGAGAGTTTTTCAAGCTCTGCTTTTTTGTTGCTGCTCCGCATCAGCGTTTCGCCGATCAGAACGGCATCGGTTTTATTCTGATACAGTCTTCCGACATCCTCCGGCGTTTTGATGCCGCTCTCGGATACGAAAACAATGTTTTCCGGAACAAGCTCCCGCAGCCGCTCACTGTTGTGGATATCGACCGTGAAATCTTTTAAGTTGCGGTTGTTGACGCCGATGATCCTTGCTCCGGCGCGCATGGCCTGTGCAACCTCCGCCTCATCGTGGGCTTCCACAAGAGCGGAAAGGCCGAGGGAATGCGCTGTTTCCAGATATTCTTTTAAGGTTTCCTCCGGCAGCAGCGCACAGATCAGAAGGACAGCGGTGGCTCCGAGCACCTTTGCCTCGTAGATCATATAGGGATCCACGGTAAAATCTTTCCGCAGAACCGGGATGGATACGGTTTCTGCAATTTTTTTTAAGTAACGCTTGTCGCCTTTGAAGTATTCCGGCTCGGTCAGGCAGGAAATGGCGGAGGCACCGGCCGCTTCATATTCCTTTGCGATCTCCAGATAGGGGAAATCTTCTGCGATGATGCCCTTCGACGGGGAGGCTTTTTTTACCTCGCAGATAAAGGACATGCCCGGCTTTTTCAGCGCCTGTTCAAACGGGAATCCGGTGTCCGGGTTCATCGCCGTTGCTTTTTCTTTCATTTCTGCAAAAGAACACTTCTCTTTTTCTGCAGCGACACGTTTTCTTGTGGCTTCTGCAATCGTTTCCAGTATCATATGTTTATTCCTTTTCTGCCAATTTGTTGGTGAGTGACACAAACTCTTCGAGTTTTTTCTGTGCTTTTCCGCTGTCGATCAGCTCCTCTGCCAGTTTTACAGCATCCTGCATCGGGATTTCTTTTGCTACATGAAGGGCTGCGGCGGCATTTAGGACAACAGCGTCTCTTGCCGGGCCTTTCTTTCCTGCAAGAATTTCTTTCGTAATTTCAGCATTCTCCTGCGGAGTTCCGCCGACCAGCTCTTCTTTGGTGCAGCGGGTCATGCCGAACTCTTCCGGTGTGATGACGTATTCCCCAAACGTTCCGTCCTTGATCTCGCAGACGCTTGTCGGTGCGCTTAAGGAAATTTCATCGAGGCAGTCCTGGCCGTAGACAACCATGCCGCGTTTGACACCAAGATTGGAGAGAACTTCTGCCATCGGGCGGACAAGTGCTTCCTCGTAGACACCCATCACCTGCATCGTGGCTGCTGCCGGGTTGGTCAGCGGTCCGAGGATGTTGAAAATGGTCCGGATGCCGAGCATCTTGCGGACCGGTGCCACGTATTTCATGGACATGTGGTATTTCTGTGCGAACAGGAAACAGATTCCAAGTTTTTCCAGAACTTCTTTGTTTTTCTCCGGCTCCAGGTCGACTTTGACGCCGAGCGCTTCGAGACAGTCGGCTGCGCCGGATTTGCTCGATGCGGCGCGGTTTCCGTGTTTTGCAACTGCGACGCCGCCTGCAGAGATCACAAGGGATGCTGTTGTGGAGATGTTGAAGGAATTGGATTTATCTCCGCCGGTTCCGACGATTTCCAGAACATCCTTGTCATGTTCCATGTGAATACCGTGCTTCCTCATGCCGTTGGCACATGCGGTGATCTCTTCGATTGTCTCGCCTTTCATCGTAATGGCAGTTAAAAATGCGCTGATCTGGATCGGATCGGCTTTTCCTCCCATGATTTCATCCATGGCGCCCTCTGCCATCTCGTAGGTTAAGTTCTCTTTATTTACCAGTTTTACAATCGCTTCCCGAATCATATTCCGTTCCTCCCTTTCTTTGCTGTCCTGTGATCTATCTTGTAATTTTTAAGAAGTTTTCTACCATCTGTCTGCCCTGCGGGGTCAGAATGGATTCCGGATGGAACTGGACTCCGTAGATCTTTTTCTCACTGTCCTCGACTGCCATGACCTCGCCGTCTGCAGTTCTTGCCGTTACCTTTAAGGTTTCCGGCAGTGTCGCTTCATCAGCTGCGAGGGAATGGTATCTTGCAACCGGAACGGTTTCCGGCAGCCCCTGGAATAATTCCGAGGTAAGATCCAGCGTTGTCTCGGACTGTTTGCCGTGCATCAGCTGTTTCGCATAGGTGACGGTCGCGCCGTACGCGGCACAGATTGCCTGATGGCCGAGGCAGACACCGAGGATCGGGATCTCGCCGCCTAATTTTTCTACAATCTCCATGCATCGGCCTGCCTGCTCCGGACGGCCCGGTCCGGGAGATAAGATGATGGATGCCGGTGCCAGTGCGCAGATTTCGTCGATCGTCATCTCGTCGTTCCGGATGACCTTCATGTCCGGATTGATCGAACCGGCGAGCTGATACAGGTTATAGGAAAAACTGTCATAATTATCTACCAGCAGTATCATAAGTTGCTTCCTCCTTCTGCCTCCGCAAGTGCGACCATCACGGCCTTTGCTTTGTTGATGCATTCCTGATGCTCTTTTTCCGGTACGCTGTCGGCTACAATGCCGGCACCGGAGCGGACGAACACTTTTCCGTTTTTCTTAAACGCAAGCCGGATTGCGATGCAGGTGTCCATATTTCCGGTGAAATCCAGATAGCCGATCGCACCGCCGTAAATGCCGCGCTTGTTGTTTTCCAGCTCGTTGATGATCTGGCAGGCACGAAGCTTTGGTGCACCGGAGAGGGTTCCGGCCGGGAGAACGGAATCGATGGCATCGACTGCGGTCTTGTCTTTCCGAAGCTGTCCTTTTACAGTGGAACCGATGTGCATGACGTGGGAGTAACGTTCGATTGACATGTATTTTTCTACTTCCACGGTTCCGAAATCACAGATCTTTCCGAGATCGTTTCTTCCCAGATCAACCAGCATGTTGTGCTCGGCACGCTCTTTTTCATCGGCGAGGAGTTCTTTTTCCAGCCGCTGGTCTTCTTCATAGCTCTTTCCTCTCGGCCGCGTTCCGGCAAGCGGGAAGGTCCGGACCTCTCCGTCCTCGACTTTTACGAGAGTTTCCGGGGATGCACCGGCGATCTCGACATCATCACTCGAGAAGTAGAACATGTACGGCGACGGGTTCGTCGTGCGGAGGACGCGGTACGTATCGAGGAGGCTTCCCTCAAAATCAGCTTCGAGCCGGTTGGAGAGAACGAGCTGGAAGAGGTCTCCCTCGTGGATATAATGTTTGACCTGCTCGACTTTCTCACAGTACGCTTTCTCATCGAAGAGCGGGCGGAACTCGGATTTCAGGTGGCCTGCTTTCGTCTCGGCCGGTTTTCCGAAGCGGATCAGCTCTTCCATTTTTTCGAGTTCCTGTACGGCTTTTTCGTAATTTTCTTCGAGATTTTCGGTTTCGATATTAATCATCAGTACGATTTTCTGACGGTAATTATCATAGGCGATGACCTTATCGAACAGCATCAGGTCGACATCTTTGAAATGTTCCTGATCTTCTGCGTCCAGCTTTAAGGTCGGCTCGCTGTACTTGATGTAATCGTAAGAGAAGTATCCGACGAGGCCGCCGGTGAAGGTCGGCAGTGTCGCGATCTTCGGACTTTTATTTTTCTCAATCAGGGTTTTGATGACGGCTCCCGGATGGGCTGTCTTTGCAGTCAGCCGGATCTGTCCGGTCGGAAGCTGTTCTTCGTGGCTTTCCGGAATATCTTCTACTTTTTTCATCTCTGCCGCATCGGCGGTGATTGTCAGGTTTCCGTTGACACAGGTGAGTTCCAGCGACGGATCGTAGCCGAGAAAGGTGTATCTTCCCCACTGTTTTTTATCCTCCACGCTTTCGAGCATGTAGCAGTGGCTGCTGACGCCCTGCAGGACTTTCAGTGTTTCTACTGGTGTACGGATATCCGAATAAATTTCTCTGCTTACCGGGATTTTCCGAAAAGCTCCCGATGCGGCTGCTTTTGAAATTTCTTCTAACGTCATCTGTTTCATCTTGTTATCTCCTCTCCTTGTGTCTGCAAAGGCTGTCATCAACACTGGTCCTCAGAACTAATTTCTGATATACAAAAAACCGCCCCCGGCAAAGAATCACTTTGTTCTTTGCCAAGGGCGGGTATATTTTTATACTCGTGGTGCCACCTTGTTTTGCGATTGCTCACACGCTCTGCAGAATACGATCATATTCCTGGCAACTAACGTATGCCTGCACGTTACAGAATACTCAGACGGTTTCCCGCTTTTCCCTGTACCCTCCGTGGTCCATTTGCTGATCCGCTTTCTGTCCGGCTTCCACCTGCCCGGGCTCTCTGTGAGTGCGCTTCCAACGTTATCTCCACTTCATCGGTTTCGAAGTATTTATTTTTTTCTTATGCGCTGTATTATAGTCCCATTCTTTTTTGCTGTCAAGTAATTTTTTTGTTCTTTTTGTTCAAAGTCCGGTATTTTTATGATATTCCCGTGTCCACGCCGCAAGAGCTTCGTCCAGATCGCGCGGGAGCTCGACCTGCATTGCCTCGGTGATCTGGCGGTCCATCTCCCGTTTCGTCTCGGCGTCCACTTTCCGCTCGGTGCACATCTGCTCATAGGCGTCCTGTCCTTTGCTCATGTAGACCGCAAACAGCCAGCTCTTTAACGCTGCTTTCGTGTGCAGCTCCTCATTTGCTTTCTGAAAACACGTAAGTGCTTCATTCATCTGGAACAGACTTGCGTAGGCACAGCCCATGTTGTTGTAAATACTTCCGGTGAACTGGCTTCCCATGTTGGTTTCGTTTTCCTCGGTATCTTTCAGCGTTTCCTGGTAAACCTGGATCGCATTGATATATTTTTCGTGGTCGACAAGGTAGTCTCCCTTGATTTTTTTCCGCACAATCTCCGGCTGCTCCTCGAACCGTTTCAGGCGCTCATTCATCTCACGGAACTGATCGTGGGAAAGATAATTGATCTCCTTGAAGATCGGCAGGATAAACTCACCGATGTTCTTTTTCTCCTCCAGAAGGACGTAGAGACGCTGGTACAGTCTTCTTAAGTGGAGTTCTTCTTTCATCCACACCAGCAGCTGCTCGTTAATGATGGTCTCGTCCAGCAGATAGATGTTGTGGTACAGATAATAGCACAGTTCCTCGATGGAATAAATATTTGTGCTGATGTTGGAAATATAATACGGATTTTTCGCCCGTTTGACCTGACATAAAATATAACCGCTCATCGTTTACACCTCCCCCATCGTCTCGTGCCAGATTTTGTGGCTTGCCGGGAACATATCGCCAAAACCTAAATCCTCTGCGGTGATCTGACACGTAACCGGAGAATCATACTCCAGACGCAGACGGATCCGTGTTGTCTTCGGCGGCCGTTTGGGCAGCCCGTCCAGCTTCATGGTATAGCGGTTTCGTTTTCCGCTTTCCATGGAGCTCACAACAAATTCCAGCTCCTCCGTTCCGTCGAGGATCAGCTCACATTCTTTTTCTGCTTCATACCAGTTCACACCGGCTGCAATCAGCGCATAGTATGCCGGAGAACCATTGATCGTCATCTCCATGCCGATGTTGTAGCGCACGAGGTCATTTCCGAGGAAGAGATAGCCCTTTAAGCGGCGCTCCTCCACTTTTTCGCGCGCGGAAAAGCAGGCGCCCTGTGCAAACAGGTTCGTTCCGCCGAAGATTCTTCTCTGGTTTTTCTTTAACTGACGCAGAGAGTTGTCTGCCCAGGCAAGGTCGAACTCCTCACTCACCAGAAATACGCTGGAATAAATTTCATTCCCCATCGCTTCTCCCATCAGATGGCAGAAATCGCGGTCGCGCTCCATCGGCTCGATCGAAAGTGCGGCTTTTGGCCCCCGTTTTACGGTCACAGTTGCCGGCTTCGTTTTACGGCTGATGGAAAGTTCAGAAAACGATGCTTCCTCATCTTTCAGGAAAAACAGACCGACTTTACGGCTCCAGAGCTCCGGCTTCTGGTTCAGCACATGGCAGTAAAAGCTCTCGTCATGCTCCTGCAGGTAGGCTCTGCCACGCGGAAGTCCGATTATCTTGTATGCTTCACGCACATTTTCCACAAATGGACGGGTCAGATGGCCCGTGGTGATCATCATCGCCTGGATCTGCTGGTCCGGGCGCTCGATGCCGATCATCTTCAGTGCTTCGCGAAGGAACGTGCCAAGGACTTCTCCCGGCGTGTAATCCCGGTTTTCGATCTGGCAGATGCGGGATCCCATGCAGATCTCGTACAGATTGTCCAGCCAGATGCCGTTTTCCGCGTGAGCAGATTTTTCTGCATCCGGTCCTGTTTTCCACGTTTCCTCATTCCGTTTTTTGGCAATGGCGGTCGGAAATTCCACCGCCTCTTCTCCTTCTTTTACCGGGATGGAGACGGCCGTATGGGTTCCCCTGTCATAGCAGCAGAACTGGGAATATTTCTCTCCAAAATCAAATCCTAAAATCAAATTTTTCTGTTCCATGTCGTATCCTCCTGCTGCTTCTTTTCATCCACAAGTGCAAAACAGTTCCGAACCAGAGCCTCCTGCTGCAGATACTTTTGGAATGCTTCTTCTGCTTTTTTCAAATCTCCTGCCGCGCGCGCTGCTTTCATCTGATTCAGAAGCTGGTACCGCGTCTTTCCTGCTTTTGGTTCGCCGGTCATGGAGACGGTTTTCACCTCTGTTTTTCCCTCACCCTGACGGTTCGTAAAGGTCAGGTAATACTCCATTTTCTCGCCGTAGAACAGCAGAAACTCTTTTACAAAAATACCCTGATACATATTGCGCATCGGTTCGCTCTTCCATGTTTCTTCGGCGTTTGTCCGGTAATGAATCGTCACCTTTGCCTCCGCTCTCTGGCGCTCCTCGATGAACATGCGGTCGCCGATCTGGAAGCCTTCGGTCAGGTGCTCCGGCAGATCCTTGTAGAAGGCAAAGCGGAGTCCCTGTTTCGTAAACGCCAGAAGCAGGGTATGCGCCTCTTTTTCTTCCTCCTCAGAAAGCTGCGGCTTCGTGGAAAGATGTTTCAGCATCGCAAGATGGCAGATCTCGTCCAGCTCCCAGCCCTGTTTCCAGGCGCGGTCCAAGTAGTCAAACATCTGATCCGAAAGCGGTTTTCCGTCCATAAAATAGCCGATCGCAAGATACGTCAGGTATGCCAGAATGACATGCTCTTTTCCGCTCTGGCGGATGTAGCTCTCCAGCATTTCCTGCTCCCACTTCGGGTGGCTGCGCACAAAGACGGACCAGGTCAGAATGCGCTCCTCCAGCTTGTCGCTCTCCATCTGGAAGCCGCGGATTTTATCCCATAAACTGCACATATCCTCAATAGAACCGGTGAAATAATCTCTCAGATAGCACAATACAATTTCATCGTAGATGCCCTGTTTTACCACGTAGGATGCCAGATAGAGAAGCTCCTCGTCCTCTGTAAACTCTTTTTCCAGAATCATCGCATGCGCCAGACGGAAGAGACACGACACCGGGATCTTTTCGTAGCCGTACCGATCCGTCAGGGCAAAGGCGCGGCTGTAACAGCCGTAGCGTACCAGAAGCTCGATCGTAGAAATACGGCCCACCTTTGCGTAAGCGCTGTCCTCCAGCTCTGCAACAGCCGCCTCGGTCTCACGCTCATCCGGATGGGCAAGATAGTATTCCAGCAGTTTCTGACGCACTGTTTTCCGGTAAGCACTGGAAAATGCGCTCGTGCGCGCTGCCTGCTGATACCAGGCAAGATTTTCTGCGGTAAGCTGCATCTCCTCTTCCTGCTCCCCGCACAGGTGTAGCAGCAGACCCGGATTTTCAATGGCAAAACCGCCGCAGGCACGGGCAAGCTCTTCATCCGTAAACAACGGCTCTACGCGGCAGGTTTCTGTCACCGCATATCTTCTGCGCTGCTCATCTTCGAGAAGAATCCGCGCTTTTTTGCCGTACAGACGGATATAAGCACCCTGTTCCGTCATCGGATAAGACGTTTCGCCCGCCATCGCCGGATGGCAGACGATCACACGCGTGATTTTCGGATTTTCACACGTTACATGATGGGTAAACAGCACATTTGCGATCGCTTTTGCGCTGTCGGGATCTTCCGGTTTTTTCAGAAAAGTCCGGTACAGTGCGGCGTATTCGCGGTTCATGCGGCCTTTCTGGATCTGTCTTGCCGTGAAAACCTCCATCGCCGGGCGGTAGCTCTGGAATGTATGGCGGTCTTTTTCGCGGTTTTTGATCACGTTGGCGTAGATCAGCGCTTTCTTCTGGCCTGCCAGTGTGTTGCTGTAGGAGAAATACATCCGGATGACCTGCGGAAGAACCTCGTCGAACGACGCATCCATCGTTTCGATATAGTACTCGTACAGGCGCGTGATGCGGATGTTCCGCTCCACGGCTTTTGCATACCACGGGAAATATTCCTTCCGCACCGGGCGGCCCTTCATCACCAGTTTGCAGATGGCTTCGAGCACTTCATCGGATGGAAAACGCTCATAGCCCGCAGTCAGGATCTGATAGACATTCTCATCGAACGTTTTCATCGTCTCTGTAAGATAAGCGGCCCGTTTTAACAGTTCCCCGCTTAAAATGCCTTCTTTCTGCGCAAATTTCAGCACCTGAACGGTGAACGGCGAAATCCGGCGGAGCTGTCCCTCCTGGCGGAGATAGAGCTGTGCCGCATCCAGATACAGAAGCGGGCTCTTGCACCCGCACTCATAGCAAAGTTCCATCGCGTAGAGCTGACGGGTCAGCGACTGCTGCCAGGAATCGTCGGCATCAATGGCAAGCTTTAGCAGAAAATAGCTTGCACTCTCCTGCCGCATCAGTGTTCCAAGGCGTGATACCAGCCCGGTATGGCCCACTTCCATTTTCAGCTTCCATGCCAGATACAGGTACGCTCCTTTTTTCTCCGCGGTGTCCAGCAGTTCCTGATGCTCTTTTACGTAAGAAAGCGTTTCTCTTGCTTTTCCGGTTTCCTCATGGCTCTCGTACAGCCATGCTTTTCCCAGCGTCACCCACGCCATGTCTCCGCCGGCTTTTTCGAACTGCTCGATGGCCTCCCAGGTGTCCTGATACCAGGTACGGTAGTCGCGTTTATGGACTGCCAGATCGAGATAGCCGCGCGCGATGGCAGTTATCTGACGGTCGCGCTCCGTATTTTTCCTGCTGGTCACATGCTTTTCGCTGTTTGTCACTTCCAGTTCAAAGCGAAGCTCCTGTTTTCCCTGACGCACCGTAATTCTGCCGTAATGGCGGCCGTTTCCGATTTTCTCCTGATGGATAATGTATTCCACACCGTAGACGCTTCCGATGAAATCTTCTGAAGTGACGACTTTCTTTTCCACTTCCAGAAAGTCTCCCTGCACCTCGATTTCCATGCGGACGTAGCCCCAGGTATTTTTATACAGATACAGTGTTTCCTTGCGCGGCTGGTCCACGGTAAGCACAGTTTTCTCCGGCTGTTCCGCCGAAAGCATCACCGGCTCTTTCTGACCGAGGGCAACCAGAAATTCCTCCAGATGCTGAAATGTCACCGGCTTGTGGGACAGTCCCTGATAAAGTGCCATCTGCTCCGGTGCCTCTTTCTGAAGAAGACGTGCAAACTCTTTTTTTACAAAGAAGCGGTACGCTGCGCCGAAATCATGGCTTGCCAGATGCACAAAATCTGCCAGGGAATGAATCTCCTGTCCGGAAATGTTCATTGTCTTTCCCGCAATCGAGACGTGTACCCGCACGCAGCGTTCCTCCAGATTGCTGCTGACGGTGATGTTTCCACAGATTTCATCGCCTGCTTTTAATCCGCTGGTATCCACGCCGTACTCAATCGTACTCGCCGTTCCCTGGAACTGATTTTTCGCCAGAACGATTCTCTGATGATCTGTGGTCACAATTCCTTTTACTCTTCTCCCGTCTTCCGCTCCGATATTCAGCTCTCCGCGGAAATTCTGCCCCTCGTCCAGCGTCAGGGCCACCTCCGTCTCGGACAGCAGCAGATGGGGAACCTCATATTCAAATCTGCCGTTCAGCAGTTGTTCCAATCTTCTTCTCAATGTTTTTCACCTTATTTTATCTAAATCGTTTTCGTTCTTTTCCACAACGTCTGATTATACCCCAAGACGCACGGGATTGCAACGGAAAGGGGACGCTCCTTTTAATAGTCGAACAGCGAAAACTGGTTGCTTTCGGGCAGATCTCCGAAGACACCTAGGTCCGCCATAAAGTCGATAATCGTCTTGCTGACCTTGGTGCGGTCGCGGAAATCATCTTTCGAGAGGAATTTTCCGTTTCGTGCCGCAAGGACAACGGCATCGGCCGCCTTGTCGCCCAGACCCTCGATCGAGTCGAGCGCCGGCATCAGATGTTTGTCATCGTAGACCTGGAAGCGGTGCGCCTGTGCCTTATAGAGGTCCACCGGCACGAAATCGAAGCCGCGGGCGTACATTTCCTGGACAATCTTCATATCCTTGACGGTTGCCTGCTCCTTCTGAGTCAGCGTGTCTTTCCGTTTTTCGTAATCTTTCATATAATATTCCAGCCGGTCGCGTCCCATGCACATGAGCTCGTAGGAGAATGCGGACGCACGAATGGAGAAGTACGCCGCATAGTACGCCAGCGGATAGAAAATTTTATAGTAAGCGATGCGGTACGCCATCATGACGTACGCCGCCGCGTGGGCTTTCGGGAACATGTACTTGATCTTTTTACATGACCAGATGTACCAGTCCGGCACATCGTGGGCCTTCATCTCCTCTTCCCACTCCGGCTTTAAGCCCTTTCCTTTTCGCACGCTCTCCATGATCGTAAAGGAAAGCTCACTTTCGAGTCCCTTGTCGATCAGGTAGATCATGATATCGTCCCGGGTACAGATGGCGGTGGAAATCGTCGCCTTGCCCTCTTCGATCAGGGTCTGCGCATTGCCGAGCCATACGTCGGTTCCGTGCGACAGACCGGAGATACGGATCAGATCGGAGAACGACTGCGGCTTCGTGTCCAGAAGCATCTGGATAACGAAATCGGTACCGAACTCCGGCACGCCAAGACATCCAAGCGGACAGCCGCCGATGTCCTCCGGCTTGATGCCGAGCGCCTCGGTGCTCTTGAACAGCGACATGACCTCCGGGTTATCGAGCGGAATCGTCTGCGCATCAAGGTGCGTGATATCCTCGAGCATACGGATCATGGTCGGATCATCGTGTCCGAGAATATCGAGCTTTAAGAGGTTGGCATCGATGGAGTGATAATCGAAATGGGTCGTAATAATGTCGGTTGTCATATCGTTCGCCGGATGCTGCACCGGGGTGAAGGAGTTGATGTCCTCACCGAACGGCAGAACGATGATACCGCCCGGGTGCTGGCCGGTGGTACGGCGGATGCCGGTGCATCCTTCCACGATCCGGTCGATCTCGCAGTTCCGTTTGTGCTGGCCGCGCTCTTCGTAATAGTTCTTCACATAACCGAACGCTGTTTTATCCGCCAGCGTACCGATGGTTCCCGCACGGAACGTCTGACCGGCGCCGAAAATAACCTCTGTGTATTTGTGCGCCTTACTCTGGTAATCACCGGAGAAGTTCAGGTCGATATCCGGCTCTTTATTTCCCTTGAATCCAAGGAACGTCTCGAACGGAATGTCAAATCCGGCTTTTTTCAGCGGCTTGCCGCAGTTCGGGCAGACGGCGTCCGGCATATCGCATCCGGCACGGCCGACGTACTCTTTGACGCGCGGCGAATCGAACTCGCTGTAATGGCACGACTCGCAGTAGTAATGCGGGCTCAACGGGTTTACCTCCGTGATTCCCGCCATCGTCGCAACGAACGAGGAACCGACGGAACCACGCGATCCTACGAGATAGCCGTCCTCGTTCGACTTCCACACTAGTTTCTGTGCGATGATGTACATAACGGCGTATCCGTTGGAAATAATGGAGTTCAGCTCTCGCTCGAGGCGCGCGGAAACGATCTCCGGCAGCTCCTCGCCGTAGATTTCATGCGCGCGGTCGTAACAGATTCTCCGCAGTGTCTTGTCGGAATCCTCGATGACCGGTGGGAATTTTCCAGCACGGATCGGGGAGATTTTCTCGACAAGGTCGGAGATTTTGCGCGGATTGGTGATGACGACCTCCTCCGCTTTCTCACTTCCGAGATACGAAAACTCTTCAAGCATCTCCTCGGTGGTGCGCAGGAACAGCGGTGCCTGCTCATCCGCGTCGTCAAAACCTTTTCCGGTCATGATGATGCGGCGGTAGATCTCGTCCTGCGGATCCATGAAGTGGACGTCGCACGTTGCCACAACAGGCTTATGGAACTGCTCGCCGAGTTTAACAATGCGCCTGTTGATCTCCTTTAAATCCTCCTCGCTCTCTACGGCAGAAACGTCCTCTTTTTTGATCATGAACGCGTTATTGCCGATCGGCTGGATTTCCAGATAATCGTAGAAGTCCACGAGACGCGCAATCGCCGCATCCGGCTCGCCGCGCAGGATTGCCTGGTAGAGTTCGCCCGCCTCGCAGGCAGATCCGATCATCAGACCGTCCTGGTATTTCAGGTAGACGCTCTTTGGCAGCTTCGGCCGGCGGTTGTAGTATTTCAGGTGGGATTCCGACACGAGGCGGTACAGATTGACACGTCCCGTCTCGTTCTTTGCCAGAATGATCGCATGGTACGATGGAAGCTTGCGCACAGCCTCCTCCGATACTTTTCCCTGCGCATTCAGGTCATCCAGAGTCAGAATATTGCGCTCCTCCAGCATTTTTACGAATTTCACGAAAATTTCCGCCGTACAGCCGGCATCGTCCACCGCACGGTGATGGTTTTCCAACGATACGCCGACCGCCTTCGCAACGGTATCCAGCTTGAAACGGTTCAGGCCCGGCAGCAGGAAACGCGCCATGGCGACGGTGTCCGCCGTTGTAAATTCCCGCTCGATCCCCTGCAGGACGCAGTTGTGCTCGATAAAGCTCATATCGAACGAAGCATTGTGGGCAACCATAACGGCTCCCTCACTGAACTCCAGGAATTTCGGCAGCACCGTTTCGATGTCCGGCGCGTCAAGAACCATGTTGTCGTTGATGCCGGTCAGGTTCTCAATCCGGAACGGGATCGGGACTTTCGGGTTGACGAAGGTGGAAAACTTATCGACAATCGCTCCGTTTTCCACACGGACGGCACCGATCTCAATGATTTTGTTGACAACCGGGGAAAATCCCGTCGTCTCGATATCGAAAACAACGTAGCTTCCGTGGATGTCCTGTCCTTTGCTGTTGACAACGATATCTTTCAAGTCGTCGACGAGATAAGCCTCCATGCCGTAGATGACCTTGAACGGAGCCGAAACTTTTTTCAGCTCATCTTTTGTCGCATCTGGGTGCTCTGCCTGGTATTTTTTCCGGTAAGCGCCGTCGATCGCCTCGATCGCATGGTTTGCCTCCGGGAAGGACTGCACAACGCCGTGGTCGGTGATTGCAATCGCCGGATGGCCCCACTCGTAGGCACGCTGTACCAGACGGGCAGCATCGGTGACACCGTCCATATCGCTCATCTTTGTATGGCAGTGCAGCTCCACACGCTTCACCGGACTCGTATCCTGACGGCCGGTACGGAAATCGGTGATCTTCTTGATGCCCCAGACAGACATAACCGTCAGATCGTGGTCAAATGCATCAACCGTCGTTTTTCCTTTTACTTTAATGAACGCGCCTTTTTTGATCGCATCCTTTAATTCCGGCACTTCCACGTTCTGGACGAAAATCTTGACGCCGATGGTATCCGTAAAGTCGGTGATCGTGAACATGAAAATCGTACGCTCATTCCGGATCTCGCGCATATCCACACTCTGGACTCTTCCTCGGATGACAACATCACCGATCTCATCGCCGATTTTCAGAATCTCCACGCTCTCATCCTCGAAATCTCTTCCGTACAGCACATCCGGATTGGAGGATTTGCGCGGCTGATTGTCCGCATTCCGGCCGAAACTGCCCTTGCCTTTTTTGAAAGAACCGCGTCCGCCGCCGGAAAAACCTTTTCCCCTTCCGCCGTCTGCTGCTTTTTCTTTTTTCGCCTCGCCGTCCTTGGCTGCTGCGGATGCTTTTGGCTGTTCGCCTGCTGCTTCCGCCTGCTCTTCCATCCGGTTCTGCTCTTTTTCGCCGAGCATCTCACCGTAATGGGTATGCGCCAGAACGTGGCGCACTTCCTCCCGGATGCGGAGCTCGGAATTTCTCATGGCGCGGCTCTCGCCCTCCGGCTTTCTCATCTCGGTTTCCACGATCAGGTCGAAGCCGCACCGCTCACAGAAGATTTTCTCGAGAATATGGACCAGCTCCTCCTCGCGCTCCTTTGCCACAACGGAATCCACGAGCACCAGGTGCATTTTGTTCGTCTCCGGGAAGGTAATCTCGGCAGTCGAAAACAGATGATTCAGAAAGACACTGTGGTTTTTCAGCTCGAGCAGGATACTCGGACGGTACACCTCCAGAAAGTTTTCCGGCGTATACTGGCGCGACAGATAGAACCGCTCAATAATCTTCACGCGCAGCGGCACGTTGGAAAAGAGCTGCTCCTCGATCTGGCGCTCCAGCTGATAAATATATTTTTTGTGAATCCACTGATGGCTGACCACATAGATCCGCAGCAGATCTTTTTTCTTATTGATCGATACCCGCGAAACCTCCACGGTATCGAGAAGCTCTGCCATGCCCCCTTCGATTCTCAAATCCGGAAATACTTCCTGAAACTGTTTTTCCATTCCTATTCCTGCTTTCTTTTCTACTTGCCCCAGTGATCCAGCTCGTCCTTTAAGACGGACAGCAGCTCGCTCTCTGGTACTTTTTTCACGATTTCACCTTTTTTAATTAAAATGCCGACGCCTTTTCCGCCTGCAACACCAAGATCCGCCTCTTTTGCCTCGCCCGGTCCGTTGACCACGCAGCCCATGACGGCAACCTTGATATCAAGATCGTAGCCCTGCACCAGTGTTTCCACCTGGTTTGCCAGTCCGATCAGGTCAATCTGGGTCCGTCCGCAGGTCGGACACGATACGACCTCAATGCCGCCTTTTCGAAGTCCCAGGGTCTTTAAGATCCGTTTTGCGGATTTGATTTCCTCGAGCGGATCGCCGGTCAGGGAAACACGGATCGTATCTCCGATGCCCTGATATAAAATAATACCGAGCCCCACTGCCGATTTGATGTTGCCGGAATACAGCGTTCCTGCCTCCGTAATGCCGACATGAAGCGGATGATCCGTCTGGTTCGTGATCAGCTCATGCGCTTTTGCACACATCATCACATCAGACGATTTGATGCTGATGACGAGATTGTCATAGCCCATCTCCTCGATGATCCGCACTTTGTCGAGCGCGCTCTCCACCAGGCCCTCTGCCGTTACGCCGTTGTATTTTTCCACCAGCTCTTTTTCGAGTGAACCGCTGTTGACGCCGACGCGGATCGGAATCTGGCGTTCTTTTGCTGCATCTACAACCGCCTGGATCCGGTCGCGGCTGCCGATGTTGCCCGGGTTGATGCGGATTTTATCGGCTCCGTTTTCGATCGCGGCGATCGCCAATCGATAGTCAAAATGAATATCTGCTACAAGCGGAATCGAGATCTGCTTTTTGATCTCGGACAGCGCCTTGGCTGCCTCCATGGTCGGGACGGCGCATCGGATAATGTCACATCCGGCTTCCGTGAGCGCCTGGATCTGCTTTACGGTTGCCTCCACATCTTCTGTTTTGGTATTCGTCATGGACTGGATCAGAATCGGATTTCCGCCTCCGATGACCCGGTCGCCGATTTTCACAACTCGTGTATTTGCTCTGCTCATTGTCTTTCCTCCATTTATTTTCTCCGTGATGGCATAAAAATCTTATTTTATTATAAGACAATTTTTTCTCCGGCACAACCGTCTTTTCTCTTGCAATTTTTTTCCAAATTTTCTATAATGCTAGGAGTGATTTTTTTTATTCAACTGGAAAGGAAGACATACAAACGATGAAAAAGATGATCCTCGTAACCTCGCCGCCGGCGTGCGGAAAGACATACATTTCAAAACAGCTCGCCAAGGAGCTGAAACACGTTGTTTATCTCGACAAGGATACGGTCATTCCGCTGTCGAACCGCGTTTTCAAAGCGGGCGGACAGGAAATCAACCGCAGTTCTGATTTCTTCGAGGAGAATATCCGCGATTATGAATATGAAGTAACGGTCAATTTCGGACTGGAAGCACTCGAGTATGACGATATTGTGCTGATCAACGCACCATTCACACGCGAAGTGCATGATGAGAAGTTCCTGAAAGACTTCTCCAAAAAGCTCGCTGACCATGGGGCAAAGCTTGTTGTGATCTGGGTTGTCACAAAACCGGAGATCTGCCACCAGCGCATGATCGACCGCAACTCCGTGCGCGATACGTGGAAGCTGGAGCACTGGGATGAATATGTGAAAACGATCGACTACTCCATCCCGGAAGCACTGAAAAAAATGAGCAGCTGCCTCGATCTGATGCTGTTCTACAATTCTTCGGATGAAGAATATCAGAAATCCATGGAGATGGTTATCTCCCGTCTCGAAGACGAATAACGACTAAACGAAAAAAGAGAATTTTGCCGGACCTCATTTTTACAGTCTGCAAAATTCTCTTTTTATTTATAGAAACTATTTTCACATCCGATACAAAAGATAATCCGCCGCTGCCGCCCACAGCACCCAGGAAACGCAGAGAACTGCGAACACACTCTTATATCCGAGCACGGCAAAGTGGACACGCCATTTTTCCTTCTGCGTGAATTTCTCCGGGTTTTTGCCTTTTACCATCAGCATTCCGGCGATTACGAACATGCCGAGGGCCGCGATCATCAGCAGGCCGTCTTTCGCCGCCTCAAGGGCAGCGCGGAACGTGAATCCCCCAAAGAGGAATCCTCCCAGCAGCAGCACAGCTGCCGCAGTGCCGCCGGAGAGCAGGCCGATTGTAAATGCTCTGCCGAGATCACGGCAGATGTTCTTTATCTTTTCCATGTTTTATAATTCCTTATTTTCTTCTAACGCATCACAGAAATGACATGCCACAAAGTGATTGTTGCCCACGTCTTTTAATTCCGGCATCTGCTGTCGGCAGATGTCTTTTGCGTACTTGCATCTTCCCTGGAATTTGCAGCCCGGCTTCGTGTTGATCGGGCTCGGCACCTCGCCTTCGAGGCGGATTTTTTTGCGGTCGCGCTCTGCCTCTACTTTCGGGTCCGGAATCGGAATCGCGGAGAGCAGTGCCTGTGTGTACGGGTGGCGCGGGTTGGCGTACAGCTCCTCGGATGTCGTCAGCTCGACGAGCGTTCCCAGATACAGAACCGCCACACGGTCGGAAATATGTTTGACCATCGACAGATCATGCGCAACGAAAAGATAGGTCAGACCCATCTTCTTCTGTAAGTCCACAAGCAGGTTGACGATCTGCGCCTGAATTGAAACGTCGAGTGCGGAGATCGGCTCATCGAGAACGATGAACTCCGGCTGCACGGCAAGCGCACGCGCGATACCGATTCGCTGGCGCTGTCCGCCGGAAAACTCGTGCACGAAACGGTTCGCATGCTCGCGGTTCAGTCCGACCAGCTCCAGATATTTGTAGATCATCTCCTGGCGCTCTTTCTTATTCTTTGCCAGATGGTGAATGTCGATGCCCTCGCCGATAATGTCGGCAACGGTCATACGTGGGTCGAGCGATCCATACGGATCCTGGAAGACCATCTGCACCTGTTTTTTGAAGGCAAACCGCTCTTTTCCGTTTAATGCATGGACATCGGTTCCCTTGTAGAGCACCTGTCCGTCGGTCTTGTCATACAGGCCGATGCAGGTACGGCCGCACGTTGTCTTTCCGCATCCGGACTCGCCAACCATTCCAAGTGTCTCACCTTTGTAGATATCGAAGGAGACATCATCCACGGCCTTTAAGGTCGCATGGTTTCCGACCTGAAAATATTTCTTCAGATGGGAAACGGAAAAAAGCACTTCTTTTTCGTTATTTTCCATTACAGTTCTCCTCCTTCCAGATTTGGCATTTCTACTTTTGGTGCCATCGGGTGATGGAGCCAGCAGGCAGCCTTATGCTCGCCGCCGAATTCCGTTGCCTCCGGCATCTCTTCCTTACAGATCGGCATACAGTAGCTGCACCGCGTGCAGAACGGACATCCGACCGGCGGGTTTAAAAGATCCGGCGGAGTTCCCGGAATTGTCGCGAGTTCCTGCTTATTTTTCAAATCCAGACGCGGTACGGAACGGATCAGCGCCCAGGTATACGGGTGACGCGGACGATAGAAAATGTCCTCACACGTTCCGCTCTCCACGATGATGCCGGAATACATAACGGCAATTTTCTGTGCGATATTTGCCACAACGCCGAGATCATGTGTGATCATGATGACGGATGTCTGATTTTTCTTCTGCAGATTCTTGATAATATCGAGAATCTGTCCCTGAATTGTCACATCGAGTGCGGTCGTCGGCTCGTCACAGATCAGAATTTTCGGATCACAGGCAAATGCAATCGCGATCATAACACGCTGACGCATACCGCCGGAAAATTCGTGCGGATACTGTCTGACACGTTTTTCCGGCTCCGGGATGCCGACCATGCGCAGCATCTCGACAGCCTCCTTTGCCGCTTCCTGTTTTGTCATGTTTTTGTGGCCCATCAGATTTTCCATAATCTGTTTTCCGACACGCATCGTCGGATTTAAGGAAGCCAGCGCATCCTGGAAAATGATTGCACACTCGCCGCCTTTGTAATGCTGCCACTGTTTTTTGTTGTATTTCAGAATATTCTCTCCATGATAGAGAATTTCACTGTTCTCTTTAATCTCACCCTGCGGGGCCTTGATGAGGCCCATGATGGATTTCGCCGTTACAGATTTTCCGCAGCCGGATTCGCCCACAATTGCGAGCGCCTGACCTTTCTCGAGAGAAAACTGTACACCGCGGACTGCCTTTACTTCACCGGCATAGGTGTGATAAGAGACTCTTAAGTTTTTTACTTCCAGAATCGGATTGTTTTGTTCGTTCATATCGTTATCTCCCACTTATTACTGGCGAAGTCTCGGATCAAGGGCATCGCGCAGGCCGTCTCCCAGAAGGTTGAATGCCATAACGATGATACAGAGCACGAGACATGGGAACAGAAGCTGTGACGGATAGAAATCCATGTTCTGCTGTCCCATCGAAATCAGGACACCAAGGCTGATCGATGGTGCCTTGAGGCCGATGCCGAGGAAGCTAAGACCTGCCTCCGTAAAAATAAACATCGGGATTGCCGTCGCCGTATCCAGAATCAGGATACCCAGCATATTCGGTACATAGTGTTTTAAGATGATGCGGAGCGGTTTTGCACCGAGCACCTCCGCCGCGTAAACGTATTCCGTCTCACGGAGCTGTTTGATCATACCGCGCACCTGACGTGCCGTGTTACACCATGCGGTGACACTAAGCGCGACCAGAAGTGCAAACAGGTTATTTCCAAGAATCATCATGATCAGAATCGTAAGAAGCAGAGACGGAATCGAGTTGATAACCTCGATGATCCGCATCAGAACCTCATCGACCCAGCCGCCGAAATGTGCCATCAGCGCGCCATATACCGTTCCGATGATGAGTTTGATTGCCGTTGCAACGATCGCGATGATCAGTGATGCCCGCGCGCCGACCCAGACTCTTGAGAAGAGGTCACGTCCCAGGTTGTCGGTTCCAAACCAGTATTTTGACGATACGCCCTGGTTTTTCTCGGCGATATTCATGGATACATAATCATATCCTTTGATATGCGGTCCGATGATGACCATGACAAGCAGAATGCCGAGCACAACAAGAGATCCCATTGCGATCGGATTTTTGCGGAGCCGTCTCCAGGCGTCCTGCCAGTAGGAAATGGTCGGGCGGTCAATCCGGTTCGCATCTTCCTCGGTGTATCCTATTACTTTAAATTTTTCCGGTGTTAATGCTGCCATAATATCCTCCTTATCTGCTCTTTCCTGTCAGACTGATTCTCGGGTCAACGACCACGTACAGCAGGTCCGTGATAAAGAGAACACCGATGTAAAGTGCTGCGATAATAACCGTCTCTCCCATGATAATGGAAAGATCCTGGTTATTGACCGCCGTCACATAATACTGTCCGATTCCCGGGATGGAAAAGATGCTCTCGATGAAGAAGGAGCCTGTGATACACATGGCAACCGACATCGGAAGCTGTGTGATAACCGGGATAAACGAGTTCCGAAGGATATGGCGGCGGATAATCTGTCCGCGGCTTAAGCCCTTCGATTCAGCAGTCAGCACGTAATCCTGATTGATCACATCGAGCATCGAGGTTTTCAGCAGACGCGCATACGTTGCGATATAAGAAAAGCATCCTGTCAGGGTCGGAAGAATCGTGTATTCCCATCCTCCGAACCACAGATCCTTTCCCGCAGGCCAGCCGATCGTCGGCAGAACCTTCAGGTTGCCTGCGAAAATTTTCTGAAGCATCAGACCAAAGATCAGGTTCGGAATGGAAATTAAGAGGACCGACAGGGCGATCACCATATAGTCCCAGAAGCTTCCCCTCCTCATTGCCGCAAGAATTCCAAGCAGCAGACCGATCGTGATGCCGACCAGCACCTGCTGGATACCAAGGCGGGCGGATACCGGAAGACGGTCATGAATCAGCTTCTGTACCGTCTGTCCTGCATAGACAACAGATTCTCCGAACTCTCCCTTGCAGATTCCCTTCATTGTGATCACATAGCGCTCCATCATCGGCTTGTCGAGGCCGTAGCGCTTATAGAGGTTTTCCTTTACGGTCGGCGAGAGCTTGCTCGCACGCTCCGTCAGCGGATCCCCCGGAACCGCTTCCAGAAGGAAAAACGTGGCCGTTGCAATCAGAAACAGTGTGATCAGCATTTCTGCAAAACGGCGCAGTAAATATTTTGGCATAAAAATCCTCTCCCTGTCCGGTCTTTTCCGACCGGAATTTTTATTATGATAGCGAAAGAAGAGCCTATTGTTTCATAAGCCCTTCTTCCCTCATTTCTTCTGTTTTGCTGCTTTTTTATTTCTGTACAGATGCTCTGTAAAGCTCCTGGCTTGCGCCGAAGGAGGATGTGTAGAAATCTTTTACCCAGTTCTGATAATAGTAATGTTTATCAGAGTAGTACAGCGGTGCAACACCACAATCCTGTGCAACCAGCAGATCTTCCAGCTTCTGGTAAATCTCAAGGCGTTTTGCGTTGTCGTTCTCTCCGGTCAGAGAGTCGATCAGGCTGTCGTACTCGCTGTTGCTATAGAGGCCGTAGGAATCATAAACGCCTGTCTTCATGACGTTCAGGAAATCCAGCGGATCGTTGTAATCGCTGAACCATCCGCCTACAAAGATATCGTAGTTCTTGTTATCGCGCTCGTTTGCAAACATCTGGTAATCGCCAACGGTATTCAGCTCTACCTTTACGCCCAGATTCTGGGAAATGGACTGCTGCAGGTACTCTCTCTCGAGCTGATTCTCGGTAGCAGAACCCTGGGACAGCAGTGTAATGGTGATGTCTTCCGGTTTGTCGGTGATACCAAGCTCATCAAGGCCTTTCTGGAACAGTGCTTTTAACTTGTCTGCATCGCCTGCATACTGCTCATATTCCTCTTTCATGGTCTCCGACGCCTGCTTGCGGTAGGAAGTTCCGTCGAGCGTGATCGCCGGGGAAACGAAGCCGTAAGCTGCGGTGTATCTTCCGTAAACAGCTGATACCATCTCCTCACGGTTGATGGAATAGGAAATTGCCTTGCGGATGTTTACGTTTTTCATCAGACCGGATTTTCCGCCCTCAGACTGCTCGTAGCACAGAACCATAGTTCCCGGGTACTCGGTGGTCATGGTCTGCATATTGCCTGCTTCTACTTCTTTGTCATATTTTGCAATGTAATCGCCTGCTGCATCGAAAACGTCCAGCTGTCCGTTATCGAACATGGTTGCTGCTGTTGCGTTCTCTGCTACACAGTACCAGTTTACCTGATTCAGTTTTACGTTGTCCTTATCCCAGTACTGGTCATTTTTCACCCATGTCATGGAGTTATCTTCTACCAGGTTGGTCATGGCAAACGGTCCGTTGTAGACACATTTTGTCCAGTCTTTTCCCCACTGGTCTCCGGCTGCCTCTGCGACATCCTGACGGGTCGGGTAAAGCGGAGTTGCTACCAGCTTGGACTGGAAGGTCGGATCCGCTACCTTTAAGGTAACCTCGAAGGTGTAATCGTCCACTGCCTTGATTCCGATCTCATCGGCAGAGCCCTGTCCGTTATAATACTCCTCTGCTCCTACTACGTTGAACAGGTAGAAAGAATAGGAATAGCCGTATTCCGGATTTAACAGACGTTTCCAGCCGTACTCATAATCTGCTGCGGTAACCGGCTGTCCGTCGGACCATTTGGCATCCTTTCTCAGATGGAAAGTGTAAACCAGTCCGTCATCGGATACGTCCATGGATTCTGCACCGGCATACTCGAAACGGTCTCCGTTTTCATCTGCTACGTCACGCATCAGTCCTTCGTAGCACTCTCCCATCATCCAGCGCCATCCCATATCCTGCACATCGAAATTGTTTCCAAAGGCTACTGCACGAAGATTGATCTGTCCGTCCACTTCGCCTGCAGTCTCCGGTGCTGCTGAATCTGCTGCTCCAGTACTGGTTGATGCCGCCGTGGCATTGTCAGCAGTTGCTACCTGTGTCCCTCCGCTGCTTCCGCATCCGGCCAGAAGACCGGCTGCCATGCATCCTGCCAGAAGCAGAGAAACGACTTTGTTTCTTTTTCTCATTGATGTTCCTCCTTTTTTCCGCAGACCTTCCCCGGCAGATCCGGCTGTGTCTGCACACGGGCTATTGTATTTCATATAATTATCCTGAATTTTTTCTCTTGTTCGAACAATAACACAAAATAATACCTTGTTTTTTCACTTTTTTCATGCGATTTTAGCCCAACTTTTATCAGAATATCGGGAAATATCTGTTTTGTCAATCCTTTTCCCGTAAATTTTGCGTTTTCTGTTTTTTGTGTCACGGTTACGCAAAAAAGAAAGAGACCGCCGTTACACACAGCAGTCTCTTTTCCTTTTTCCCTTGCTTTTCTCTTTTATTCCGCTTTTGCATCCATTTGCCGCAGGCTGTGGATCAGCTCCTCACAGATCTCCAGCTCGCTCTTTCCGTCCGTCTCGATGATAATGTCGGCTGCGGCCTCGTATTTTTCACGGCGCTTGCTCATCAGATCTGCGATAAACGGAACGGTTTTGTTGTTCTCAATCAGCGGTCTGTCGTGGCTGTCTTTGACACGGTCTAAAATCGTCTCCGGCTTTGCAGTCAGAAGAACAACGCGACCGTTCTTTTTCATCTCTACAACGTTGCACTCACGCATCGGAGTTCCGCCGCCGCACGAAATGACAACGTTTGTTCTCGACTGCATTTCGATCAGAAGATTCGTCTCGCAGTCACGGAAATACTGTTCGCCGTAAGTCTCGAAAATATCGGAGATACTCATACCGGCACGCTCTGCGATGATCTGATCCATCTCGATGATATCCATGGCAAACACGGTTTTGAGATAATCGGAAATGGTGCTCTTTCCGGCTCCCATGAAGCCAATCAGTACAATATTATAATTGAACAGCTTTCTTGCCTGAATCTTTTTACTGTTTCTTGTGATGCTCTCGAAAACATCCGCCACTTCGTTTTTATGGCGTTTTTCCTGCATCCGGCGTTCCAGCCATTCCTTCTGTTTTGCTTCCTGCTCCGGCTGGAGAATCGGCACGTTATTTGCTTCTTTATATACCATAATGTCCTCGACAATACGGTTTCTCATAAGCAGCGCATCCAAAATAATCTCATCGCACTGTCCAAGGCTCTCTCGTAATACTTCCAACTGATTCATGATATTTATCCTTTCCAGACTTGTGTGTACTTGTTCGCACAGCCCTCTTCCGGTATTTTTGTCGTATTTTTTGACATTTTCTGTTATTATAGCAGTTGTCCTCCGGAATCACAACAAAAATTTGCACAAAAGTGCGAAAAGCCCATGGAATCTTTTCAGAAATCCATGGGTTTTGGTATATTTTTATTTAAGATCGTCTTTCGAATCCGCATGATACCTGTTCTCCCAGGCATCTTCTGTGGATAATTTCTCATCAGAGTTCAGAAAATTCAGCTCTGCCCCCCCCCCGATTTTAGATTCTTTTTCAGCTTTTCAATCTGAATCGAAGTCTGTTTTTCTTCGGATATGGTGTTCAGCTCCTCGCAGATGGCATCTTTGATATCGAGCAGACACTCGAGCATCAGCGGGCTGAAGGTACCGCACTCGCCGTTCAAGATCATCTCGATGGCTTTCTCGTGCGTGTATGCCGATTTGTAGACACGCTCGCTTGTCAGCGCATCATAAACATCGGCAATCGATACAACCTGGGCTGCAATCGGGATCTCCTCACCTTTTAAGCCGTCCGGGTAACCCTTTCCGTCGTACCGCTCATGATGCCAGCGACAGATCTGGTACGCAATCTGTACCAGCTTCTCGTCCTGATACAGTTCCAGGCTCTTCAGCATGGACGCTCCGATCAGGGTATGTTTCTTCATCTCCTCGAACTCTTCTTTCGTCAGCCTTCCCGGCTTATTTAAAATGTTCTCGTCAATGCCCATCTTTCCGATATCGTGCAGCGCGGATGCCGTTGTGATCATCAGCTGATCGGACCAGCTTAAGTGGTAGCGGTCTGTCTTCTGTACCAGACGCTCGAGGAGCATACTGGTCAGAACGTTGATGTGGTGGACATGAAGTCCGCTCTCGCCATTCCGGAATTCCATGATATGGCTCAGGATACTGATCATCATCTGATTGTTTTTCTCTTTTTCGTAAATCTGCTCGGTGACGAGCGTCACGAGACGGCGCTGTTTTGCATATAATTTGATCGTGTTGAAGACACGCTGGTAAACAACTTTTGCATCAAACGGACGACTGATATAATCGGATACGCCCTGCTCATACGCACGGCGCACAAATGCGGTGGAATCCTCGCTCGATATCATGATGACCGGAACCTCTTCGATCCAGTGGTTGCGGTTCATGTAGTCAAGCACTCCGAAACCGTCCATGCCCGGCATGACGATATCCAGAAGGATCAGCGCAAGGCCTGTTCCGTATTCTTCCAGCAGACGCAGGCACTCTTCGCCGGTGGAAGCCTCGATGATATCGTATTCATCCTGCAGAATCTCCGAGAGGATGATACGGTTCATCTCGGAATCATCCACGATCAGGATGCGCTGTTTTTCTCTGCGGTTTTCCTGACGGACAACATCGTCCTGACAACCCAGGATCTGGTCTTTCTCGGTGACAACCATGTTTTTCCGTTGTTTCGCAAGATACATCAGCTGGTCGGCACGCATCGCAGCTTCGCCGATCGTCTCATCTCTTGTCAGAACACCTCCTACGCTGACGGAAAGACGCATCTTCGAGTAGCCCGGCACCTGTGCCTCATGGATCTGTGACTGAATCTGTTTTAATTTCTGTACAAAGTTTTCCTCATCCATCTCCGGCAGAACCAGCAGAAATTCGTCTCCTCCTAAGCGGATCAGACGGTCGGTACGTCGGGTGCAGCGGTTGACGGTCTTTACAATGGTGTCAAGCGCCATATCTCCGGCATTGTGGCCGTATGTATCGTTGTATAATTTGAAATCATCGAGATCGATCATGGCTACGCCGCAGCAAAAGCTGGCGTCCCGGATCTGGTCTTCGAAGTAGCGGCGGTTGAATACTCCGGTCAGCGCGTCACGATACAGCTCTTCGCTGTAGCTGTTCAGCTTGCTTACCAGATTCTGGCGTCCTTCGGAGTCCATCAGTGTTTCATCGTCGAGACGGTTGATCATCTCGATCACGCATGGTTCTCCTTCGATCTCCACGTATCTTGCAATGACCTGATACACATTCGACGCAATGCATTCCAGTTTTGATTTCTGCGATTTCTCCCGCAGGGCTTTTTCGGAAATACAGTTAAGGCACGGCATCGCTTTGTTCCATACTGTGTAGCATTCACACAGCTTGCCATTCTCTTCATCGATAATAAAATCTCCGATCTCATCCGGACGGAGAACCCGCACATACATGAAAATATTCTTCAGATGTTCCACCAGACTGTCTGCCTGTTCCTGTGTCATCTGAACATCCTTAGAAGGCTCTTTCTTATTTATTTTTTCACATTCCGGCAACTCGGTCTGATTCATCTGTTTCCCTCTCTTCTCCCCGGTACACACAAAACTTCATTACCCCTTTGTGTGCTTCCGCGTTTTGCTACATTTTCCCATTTTAATTACAGTTATACATAATAGTGTAACGATTGTTTCCCGTTTCGTCAAGAAAAAAGTGTACAAAAACCGTCCTGTAATGGAAATTTATTCAAAAAAAACCGACCGGTTTTACGCGGTCGGTTTTTTCTTCTTACTTAACTATTTTCGTTTAAATACCGGGATCGAATCGATCGGTGCATCGGCGTGGATCGTCTGGCCGCCTTCATAGACTTTTCCGTCCCTTGTACGTTCTCGGATGCCTCGTCGTACAGTTTTTTTGATGTAATCATGCATCTCGATCCGGATATCATAGTATTTCTTCATGATCTTATAGTTCTCTTCGCCGTAGCTCCAGAGCTCGTTCGGCTGGCCAGTGTGCAGGCAGCAGCCGCCGAAATCACGGTCGTCGAGCATCGGAATGTTGTATGGGCCGCGGTCGCCATGCATACGGAGGACAGCGGAATATACTGCAAACTCATACCAGTGGATCAGAAGCTGCTGGAAGTCCGGATCGTTGACATCGTCTGTCATGAAACCGCCGATATCGGTTGTCCACCACGGAATTCCGGCAAGACCCATGTTAAGACCTGCCTGTAACTGATCGTAGAAAGCTTCAAAGGTACTCGGAACGTCGCCTAAATCTTTCATATTATCATAGAAGACACGGCTGTATAACTGCGGATAGATGTTGCTGCAGGAGAGCGCCGATCCTTCAATATAGCGGTAATGATCGAAATCGTAAACACCGTAATCCGGCTCGGAGTTATCCAGCCAGAAAGCATTGATGCCGTAATCGTAGTAGTTCTTCTTGCATACGTCCCAGACATATTTTCTTGTCTCCGGATTGAACACGTCGATCTCAACGCAGTCACCCTGGAAATCGTATGTCTGCTTTTTCGCGCAGACTGTCCCTGTATGTTTTTCATTTTATTAGATTTTTTTGTCTGTTTCTTGAAGTTTTTATCCGATTTCTAACACTATTTTGATCTTTTTACCAAATTTGCGGAATGGGCTTTATTTTTAACTGCACAAATTCCATTTCTTATGATAGAATATTTACGAAAAAATAACGTATCTGATTCACTATACTTTGATTCACAATAAAATGAGGGAGTAATCCATGATTCAAACGAAAGATTCGAACTTAACCTTCCGCCCGCTGACCATCGACGACGCAGAGCAGTACAATGCACTTCTGCGCTACGCCTTTCAGGTTACAGAGCAGGAGCTTTCCGAAAGCGGATGGAAAGACGATGAAATCAAGCAGTCCAAATTCCCGGTTCTCGTCCGTGCCGATGTGCTCGGCTGTTTCTGCGAGGAGGATCTGGTATCACAGTTCGCGGTTTATCCGCTGGACATGAATATCTACGGTGTCCGCTATCCCGTCGGTTTTGTCACCAGCGTCTGCACCTACCCGGAATACACCGGCCAGGGCATCATGAAAAAGCTGATGATCCGGAGTCTCACGCGCATGCGGGAAAACCACCGTTCCTTTGCGCTTCTCTATCCCTACTCTATTCCGCTCTACCGGAATCTCGGATGGGAAATCATTTCCAATAAGATGACGTACACCATCAAGGACACGCAGGTGCCGCGGAAACTCAAAGCCCCTGGCTATGTGCGCCGCGTGGCATGGGATGACAAGGATTTCAAGGAACTACATACCAAATTTGCTTCGAAGACGCACGGCTGCCTCTACCGCAACAATCTGGCGTGGGAAGAATATTTCCGCTGGGATGAGGATGATACCGTCGTTGCGATCTACTATTCCGCTGATGATGTGCCGTACGGCTACATGGTCTATCTGATCAGCTCCGATATCATGCATATCAAAGAGATGATCTATCTGAACCGCGAGGCGCAGCTGGGACTCTGGGAGTATATTCATGCGCACGATTCCATGATCGATGAGGTCAAAGGAAATAACTACTACAGTGAACCCATCGCGTTCGAGCTTGAGGACAGTGATATCAAAGAAACGATTCGCCCGTACTCGATGGGGCGTATCATCGATGTCGTGCAGTTTATGGAACATTACGCCTGCGACCCGGACGAGCCGGATGTGTGTATCCGTTTTGAGATCGAGGATGAGCTGCTTCCGTGGAACAATGACAGCTTCACATTCTTCTTTGAAAAAGGACACTGTGTGCCGACCGACCGCGAGCCGGACCATGTGATGAAAATGACGATCGCATCGCTCACGACACTGCTGCTCGGCTACAAGACGGCTTCCAAGCTGTATGAGATGGCGCGCATCGAAACGACGCCGCAGACTGTGGAATGCCTGGATGACCTGCTCTTCCACCATATTCCATATGTTTCGGACTATATTTAATTTATTTTACGCATTGCAAAAGAGGGACTCCCGTGAAAGGAATCCCTCTTTTTCTATGTAACATTTTTTAGTTTTCTTCCAGTTTGATTTTCTCCTGCAGCACAACGCAGCCTGCCATATCGCCGATGACGTTGACGCATGTGGCACCCATGTCACACAGTGTGTTGATGCTGATGTAAACGCCCATGACGCCGGCCGGAAGACCCGCCATCGTGGCGAGTGCTGCGAATGATGCGATCGCGCCGCCCGGGATACCCGGTGTTCCGACAGAAAGCAGGACGTTGGCAAGCAGAATGATCACCATCATCGAAATGCTGACGTTGATGCCGCAGGCATTTGCGAAGAACATGATCATAAACGACATCAGGATCGATACCGCATCCATATTGACGGTGGCACCGAGCGGGATTGCGATACTGCTGATCTGGTTCGAAACGCCGAGTTCTTTCTCGACACAGCGCTTGCTGATTGGGATCGTCGCGGAACTGGAACATGTTCCGAATGCATTCAGGGCTGCCGGCATGATCGCCTTAAAGAACTTGACCGGACTCGTCTTTCCGATGAGTTTTACAGCGCCGCCGTAGACGACAATCGCAAATCCATAGAATGCCACATACAGAATGATGAGCTGGGTTGCCAGGGAAACGATGGTTTTGGTTCCGTTTGCCTCGACAACCGGCACAATCGTACAGAAGACACCGATCGGGGTGAAGTACATAACGGTGCTGATGACTTTTAAACAGACCTCATTCAGGGAGTCGATCACGTTTAAGAGCGGCTGTCCCTTCTCTCCAACCGCAATCAGCGTAAAGCCGACAACGACAGCGAACACGAGTACCTGGAGCATGTTGCCCTCCGCAAACGCCTTCACCGGGTTGGACGGGATCAGGTTTTTGATCGTGTCGAGGATGCTGGTCATCTCGGTCGCCTGGATATCGGAAGTTGCCATCTCAAAATGGACTCCCTTTCCGAGGCGGATCAGTCTTGGAATGATAATGCCGACTGCACTTGCAATCGCGGTGGTGCACAGGAAGAAAATCATCGAGTAGCCGGTGATCTTACCTGTCGTTTTTGCATTTCCGATGCTGCAGATGCCCATGACAATTGAGCAGAATACCATCGGGAAAATCATCATATTCAAGGCGTTCATGTAGATGCCGCCGATGACGCCGGTTACGGTCAGAATCGGCGTAAAGCGGTCCGCCAGAAGAAGTCCGGTTAAGATACCGAGAATCAGTCCGGTAAAGATCGCACCTGTAATATGCTTCTGATACCATGCATAAAACTTTTTCATATGTTCTCTCTTCTCTCCTTTTTCACAGAGTAAGAGGCAGGTGTCCCTGTATCTTCTACCTGCCTCTTTGCATACAGCCATCTTATCACACAACCGCGGATAATTCCACCTAAAAATGGATTTATCCGCGGTTTTTCTGGCTTTTTGTCTTTTTTCTCTTTTTTATACGGCTGCTGCCCGGCTGTGGACTTTCTTCCGCATAATCAGATAGCAGATCACCTGCATGATAATCGTGATGATCCACGATCCCGGATACGAAATGAACAGCACATACAGCGAGCGGTGCTGCGGGAAAATGCCGAAGATCCACACGATTCGCGTTCCGACCGTTCCGATGACGGACAGAATCATCGGCACCGCCGAGCATCCCATACCGCGCAGGGCTCCCGGGAAGAGATCCATGATGCCGCAGAGGAAATACGGAACCGTCGTGATCGACAGAATTTCCATGCCGCAGCGGATAACCTCCGGGTCCCCGGTGTAAATCTGCAGGATTTCCGTACCGAACAGATACGCGCCGCCACCCATCACCAGTGCCATGCCGCTGGAGAGAATCAGGCAGTCGATCAGCACCTTATCCATTCGTTTGTATTTTCCGACACCGTAGTTCTGGCTTGTGAAGCTCATGCACGCCTGGGTGACGGAGTTGACTGAGGTGTATAAAAATCCCAGCACATTGTTGGCCGCCGTGTAGCCTGCCATTGCAATCGAACCGAAGGAATTGACGGATGACTGCAGCAGCACGTTCGAGAAGTTGATGACGGTACTCTGAATACCCGCCGGGATGCCGACCTGGAAAATCGGGATGATGTAATCCTTTTTCAGGCACAGCTTCGAGAACCGGAGCTGATAACTTCCCTCGCTCTTATAGAGGCACCGCAGAACCAGCACGCAGGAGATCGCCTGCGAAACCACCGTTGCAATCGCCACACCTGCCACGCCGAGACTGAACACGATCACGAGGAACATATTCAGACCAGCGTTGATCACACCCGATACAATCAGGAAATACAGCGGCCGCTTCGTGTCGCCGACGGCACGCAGAATCGCCGCACCGTAGTTGTACAGCATGAAAAACGGCATTCCCATAAAGTAAATTCTCATATACAATGCCGACTGATCAATGACATCCGCCGGTGTATCCATCAGCTCCAGCGCGCCTTTTGCAAAAAATACGCCCACAAACGCCATCACAACGCCGCTGATCAGCGCCAGCATGATCGATGTATGTACCGTTTCCGACATCTCCCGGTCGCGCCCCGCTGCATAATACCGCGCCGCAAGCACATTCGCACCGAGCGAGATTCCCATAAACAGGTTGATGAACACGTTGATGAGTGCCGTTGTCGATCCGACAGCCGCAAGCGCCTGGCTTCCGCTGAACCGTCCGACGACGATGATATCCACCGCGTTGAACATCAGCTGCAGAATGCCGGACACCATCAACGGCAGCGAAAAGGAAATCAGCTTGTCCATAATCGTGCCGTTGCACATGTCGATTTCATATTTGTTCTTTTTCAAAAATACTCCTCCTTCTTTTGTAGCAGATATGCAGTCTTACACCGCAGACATATACAGAAATGATACCACTTTTTTCCGGTTCTGCACAGAGACTTTCCATAATTTATTGACTTCTGTAAGGTCCACAGGTAAAATAAATACAATTACAGTTTTTCTGTATATAAATCAAGGACAGGAGAGAACCTATGAAAAAAATATGGATTACAGGTGCCGAAGGCCACATCGGTACTGCCCTTCTGGAACTGCTGGAGGGTGTGGAATATCAGCTTCTTCCAACGGATATTCACGAGGTTGATATTACCAAAATCGATGAAGTCACACAGTTCGTTTATGTCAACCGTCCCGACGTTATCATCAACTGCGCCGGTATGACCGACGTTGCCGAGTGTGAAAAAAACATCGACGAAGCCTATCGTGTCAATGCCATCGGTGTGCGCAACGTAGCGCTTGCCGCCAATGATATCGACGCAAAGGTCATTCAGATCTCAACGGATGACGTTTTCGACAAGGAATCCCGCATCCCGTACAACGAGTTTGATACTGTGCATCCGCGTACGATCTACGGAAAATCAAAAGAGGCCGGAGAAAAAATCCTGACACAGCTTTTGAACCGCTTTGTCATCATCCGAAGCTCCTGGATTTACGGGATCGGCCGCGATTTTGTGGATGAAGTACTCCGCAATGCGGCAAAAGGCGGCACGATGGAGGTTCCAAACAACCAGTATGCGGCTCCGACCAGTGCTTTTGAGCTTGCGCGCGTGATCTGCCACTTTATCGACAGCGAGGAGTATGGTCTGTACCACGTTGTCTGCCCCGGAAGCTGCAGCCGCTATGAGTTTGCAAGAACCATCCTCGAGTATACCGGAAAAACTGGTGACCTTGATCTCTACCCGGTTGTCGCACGCGATGATGTCCGCCCGACCTATTCTGTTCTGGACAACATGATGCTCCGCCTGACCGGTATTCCTGAGCCGCCCGACTGGAAAACGGCACTGAAAGAATATCTCGAAGAAACCGGAGGAATCGAATAATGGTCCGAAACAGAAAAGAAACAACGGAAAAGTCAAAAAAGAAGCCCGGGCTTTCCACCCAGATTTTTATTGCCCTGCTGGCCGGTGCGCTGCTCGGCGTGGTGATTCACTATTGGATCCCGTCCAGCTATATCAAGGACACCGTCATCGTAGAAGGTGTGCTGTATGTCATCGGACAGGGCTTTATCCGCCTGATGCAGATGCTTGTCGTACCGCTTGTCTTCTGCTCCCTCGTCTGCGGAAGTATGTCCATCGGAGACAGCAAAACCCTCGGAAAGGTCGGCGTAAAAACGATCGGCTTTTACCTTGTTACCACAGCACTTGCCGTCTGCATCGCACTTGGAACCGCCCTGCTCATTCACCCGGGGCTCGGACTTAACATGAGTGCGGTTCAGAAAGCCGACCTGTCCTCGACAGCAGCAGATTCCAGCGTCAGCCTGGTGGATACACTGCTCAACATCATCCCGAAGAACCCGATTGGTTCCATGGCAAACGGCGATATGCTTCCCATCATCGTATTCGCCCTGTTTGTCGGCGTAATGCTGGCAAAGCTCGGAAACCGCGCTTCGGTCGTTTCCAACTTTATCAGCCAGTTTAACGATGTCATGATGGAAATGACCATGACGGTCATGAAGGTGGCCCCGGTCGGCGTTTTCTGTCTGATTGCACGTACCTTTGCAACGGTCGGCTTTTCTGCGTTCGCACCGATGCTGAAATACATGGGAAATGTAACACTGGCGCTGGCACTGCAGTGCTTCGTCATTTATCAGGTTCTTCTGTTCGTATTCACACGGCTGAATCCGATTAAATTCGTGAAGAAATTTCTTCCGGTTATGGGATTTGCATTTTCCACCGCAACCTCCAACGCAACAATCCCGATGTCGATTGATACACTGAACAAAAAAATGGGTGTCTCGAAACAGATCTCTTCGTTCACCATTCCGCTCGGCGCAACCATCAACATGGATGGTACCTCCATTATGCAGGGTGTCGCTGTCATCTTCATCGCAGAGGCGTACGGTATTCATCTGACCCCGGCAAACCTCGCAACGGTTGTTGTTACCGCAACACTGGCTTCCATCGGTACCGCCGGTATCCCAAGTGTCGGCCTTGTCACCCTGGCTATGGTACTGAATTCCGTCGGACTGCCAACGGAGGGTATCGCTCTTATCATGGGTATCGACCGTATTCTCGATATGCTGCGTACCGCCGTCAACATCACAGGCGATGCTGTCTGCACAACGATTGTCAGCCATCAGGAAAAGGCGCTCAACCGCGAAGTATTCAATCGCAATTAACTGCAATAAACTGCTTGCGAAAAGCCTTTTTCAGACACGCTCTAAGGCTAAGAAAACGCGTTCCCGTTTTCGGAAACCCCTGTGGTTTCCGGCGGGAACGCGTTTTTCTTATCTTATTTTTCTGTTACAGTTCAAATGCCTGGCGGATGCTGTCGTAATGCAGGAATTTACCTTCTGCGGCGTACCCTTTGATTTCGTCCAATGTAGCAAAACGGTAGCCGTCTGTTTCTTCCTCCTGAAGATGAAGATCTTCGTCTTTGATATCCATCACGAAGCGATAAACATCGACAAAGTAATTGTCTCCCTCATCCGGGTTGATGCGCCGGTAGGTAAAGAGATAACCGCCGTCAGCCTTGCTCACATCGAGTCCGGTTTCCTCTCTGACCTCACGGCGCACGGCCTCCCAGGAGCTCTCTCCTGCCTGTGCTGCGCCGCCGGAAACCTCCCACCAGCCCGGTGCCCAGGCTTTCGTCATGACACGTTTTGTGACAAGAAAGGTCCCATCCGGTCTTGCGATTACGCCGAGTACGGTCAGGTGAAACTCGCCCGGCTTCATATGCCAGTCATTCCGTTTCATCGTGCGGCCGGTCGGCTGTTTGTTTTCATCATAGATATCCCAGAGTTCCATATCGTGTTTTCTCCTGTCGAACTTCTTCCGAGCCCCATCTCGATTTTTCTTCCCTTTCGCATGGTTCTGAATCATTACAGATACTGTTTAATCTCTTCCATTACATTTTCCAGCGGAATCTGTGTTTTCAGAGTCTTATCGCGGGATGCAACCTCGACAACGCCCTGTTTCATGTTTTTCGGGCTTACGATGATGCGCAGCGGAATGCCGAGCAGGTCGGCATCAGCAAACATTACGCCGGCTCTGACGCTTCTGTCGTCGTAGATCACTTCGATGCCTGCATTCTGCAGATCCTCGTACAGCTTGTCCGCATATGCTCTGACTTCCTCGTCATCGACGCGGACTGCACAGAGGTGTACCTGCCACGGAGCGATAGCTTTCGGCCAGATCGGGCCGTACTCATCGTGATGTGCCTCGCAGACCGATGCTGCCAGACGGCCGACACCGATACCGTAGCATCCCATGATCGGGGTCTTGCTCTCGCCGTTTGCATCGACATAGGTCATATTCATGGATTTTGTATATTTGGTTCCAAGCTGGAAGATATTTCCGACCTCGATACCTCTGGAGATCTTCACGGTCTTTTTGCCGCATTTCGGGCAGATGCCGCCCTCCTGGATTTTTGCAAAATCGTGATACTCGGCATTCGGAACGTCGCGCTCCATGTCGAGTCCTTTGTAATGATGCTCTGCCTCGTTGGCTCCGCAGGAAAGGTTATTTCTTCCCTCGAGGGATTTATCGTAGAGGACAACGGCATCTCCGTTCACCTTCAGGTTCACCGGTCCGATATAGCCTGCGTTCAGGCCGCATTCTTCGGTGATCACGGCTGCGTGAACCTGCTCACCGAGGAAGTTGACCAGCTTCGTCTCGTTGACTTCGAGATCGCCGCGGATGAAAAGGACAACGTATTTATCATCAACATTCTGCTGATAAACAACGGCTTTGCAGGAGTTCTTTGTCTCGTCTCCGAAGAAATTGCAGACGTCTTCAATGGTGTGGACGTTCGGTGTATAAACCTTTTCGAGTGCAGCGGATTCTGCGTCTCTTGCGATATCGGAAATGTTCTCAGCTGCCTCCATGTTGGCTCTGTAATCGCAGGAATCACACAGAACGATGGAATCCTCTCCGACCGGAGTCAGAAGCATGAACTCATGGGAGATGTTTCCGCCCATCATACCGGAATCGGATTTGACAGATACCACCTCCGGCACGCCGACACGCTCGAAGATGCGCTCGTATGCTGCGTGGCATTTCTCGTAATACTGCTCCAGATCTTCCTGGCTGGTATGGAAGGAGTAAGCATCCTTCATCGTAAACTCACGCACACGGATCAGTCCGGCTCTCGGACGGGCCTCATCACGGAATTTTGTCTGGATCTGATAGATCATAAACGGATATTTGGTGTAGCTCTGTGCATACTCGCGTACAAGGTGTACGGCTGCCTCCTCGTGGGTCATGCCGAGTACCATTTTGGCATTGTTGCGGTCGGTGAAGCGCAGCAGCTCATCGCCGATGCTATCGTAACGGCCGGACTCATCCCACAGAGAAGCCGGCATGACAACCGGGAACTGCACTTCCTGGCCGTCGATTTTGTCCATCTCCTCGCGCAGGATCTGCTCGATTTTGCGCACAATGCGGCGCAGCGGCAGATAGGAAGAATAGATTCCGTTTGCCATATATTTGATGTATCCGCCTTTTACCATAATAGCATGGCTGTCGATGACACAGTCAGCAGGTCTTTCTTTGAAGCGTTCTCCTACTAATTTTTCAAGTTTCATTTTCTGATTTCCTCCTTGTTTTTTTGGTTTTCAACATCTGAAATCTTCCAGACGCGAGAACATTCCAGCCTGTCCGATTTTAAGCTTTTAGTCAACATTTTACGCATCTAACTCATCACTGAAGTAACGAGTTAGATGCTTCGTTTTCAAACAGAAAAAAGCCCTAAACCGCAAGCTGCAGTTTAGGGCGAATTTTTTATCCGCGGTACCACCTAAATTCAGGAAAACTCCTGCACTCTGACACAAAGCATTTGTACCCCACGATTTTTGTATTTTGTAATACGCGTGATCTCTGCTCTCTGTACCTTCTCTGTAACGGGAGATCCCGGTGCAGCCTACGAAATAAATTTTCCCTGATGGATTTTCTTCTCTTCGGTGCACAGCTCCAAGACCGGTTCACGATAGATTCTGCAAAAAGCTTTCACCTGCCGCTTTCTCTCTGAATGCGCTCTGTCGCTACTGTTTCTTTTCGTCGCTTTTTCACTGCACTGATTGTAGCAGAAACCAGAAAAGAATGCAAGCCCGTTCCTTCTGCTTTTTCTGCATAAACGCCCGCCCAGGTTACAGGCCTTCCCGATACATTCTGCTGATTGCCGCCTGGGCTTCCTCAGACTGTTTTTTCTCAATCCATGCTTTGCGGTCACTCAGGATAGCCAGCATCTCATCGACAACGTCCTCGGCGCGCGGGCTTGTGACGCGGTAGAGATAGCCGAGCATCCGCGTGGCGGTAAAATCGGTGTTCATCTGGCGGTATGCAATTTCCCGGCAGAAGTCGTCCGGGTAACCGTTGTGTTTTAACGCACGGTACAATTCGTCATTTCTCGTTTCTGGCATTGCCTGTCTCCCTTTTTCCTTTAAACATTTACGTTTCCGCTGTTCAGACCTTCCGTCTTTTCCTCAAGTGGCAGCCAGTCCAGTGCCTTTTTGATCCACTCATCCCAGAAATCCCATTCATGGCCACCCTTGCTCTCATAGTAGACAATGTCCATGCCGCTCTCTTCCATCCGTTTATGGTAGAGACGGTTTACTTCCAGAAGTCCGTCCTCTGTTCCGCACGCCTGGAATACGGTCGGCACATTGACAGACGGTTCTTTTTTCCGTGCTTCCTTTAACTGCTCGATAAGAACAGCCGGGTTTTTGTCACTCTTTGCTGCTTCGACCAGATTTCCGAAATAACCTTCTTCATGTGCAAAGCTGTCCGCTCTGCTCTCTTCCGGATTTTCCAGCACATGAAGTGCACCGGACAGGCAGATCACAGCCCCGAAGGTATCGTGATATTTCAGGCCATTTCTGAGTGCGCCAAAACCACCCATGGAAAGGCCTCCGATAAAGGTGTCTTCTCTTTTTCTGGACAGCGGAAACATTTTTCTTGTAATCTCAACCAGTTCTTCTCCGATAAACTGTCCGTGCATGGCACCGATGGACGGCTGATCCACATAAAACGCATTCTCGCCGGCCGGCATGACAACGGCAAGGTTTTTCTCCTCTGCCCATCTTTGGATTCTGGTTCCATGAACCCAGTCTGTCTCATTCCCAAAAATGCCATGCAGCAAATACAGCGTTTTAAACGGTTTTTCCTCGCGCTCCGGCTGCCCAAAGGTAAATTTGTCGACCGGCAGAATAACCTGCAGCGGTACGGTGCGCATTAAAGTTTTTGACATGAAGCTTACCTGAATAAATGCCATAATAAAAATCCCCCTGTGGATATATATTTTTCTTTATTTTACGCCTTATTTCTGCGTTTCGTCAACGTGGAGTTTTGCGTTCCTCCGGTTCCGGCTTGCACCCCGAAGCAATTCACGATATAATCATGTTTATAGCAATCCCAGAAAATAATGCAAAAAATTCAGCACTGCAGAACGTGAATTACTGCGTCACGGATTTTCGTCGTACCCCGGTACGCCTTCAAATCCGTTCCTTGTAATTCGCGCCCTGCAGCACTGCCTTTTTTGCGTTATTTTCTGGTCTTGCTATAGTTTGAATTTTTTCTGTGACAAGATAAGGAGATTTTCTATTATGATAAAGTTGATTGCAACCGATGTCGATGGAACGCTCGTCAAAGACGGCACACTTCTGATCGACCCGGAATATATGACTGTTGTTTCCAGGCTTGTCGACCAGGGCATCCATTTTGTTGTCTGTTCCGGCCGCCAGTTTTCCAGTGAACAGAAGCTTTTCGCTCCGATCAAGGACCGCCTGCTCTACATCTCCGATGGCGGAACTGTCGTGCGCACACCGGAAAAGATTCTGAAAACATATCCGATGGAAACGGCACTCTGGAAATCCATGTGCCGCATGGTACACGACGAACTTCCGTCCTGCGACTGCTTTGCCGCCACCCCGGACTACTGCCTCGCCGAAGATGCCGGAAGCCGCATGTTTCACTGGCTCCGCGACTCCTACGGCTTCGATGTCCGCGAAGTACCGGATCTATCGAAGGTAGAAAACGAGGACATTATCAAATTCACAATCTACCATCCAACCTCCTGTGAAGAGCTTTGCTCCCCAAATTTCATCCCGGCGTGGAATCATCAGGCAAAACTCGCTGTCGCCGGTAAGGAATGGTTGGACTGCAACGCCCGCGGCGTCAGCAAATGGACCGGTCTCTCATTTCTGATGAACTACTTTGGCCTTACCCCAGACGAAGTCTGCTGCTTCGGCGACAACCTGAACGACATCGAGATGCTTCAGAACGCTGGCGAAAGCTACGCCGTCTCCAACGCCCGAGCGGAAGTCATCGCCTCAGCAAAACACACCTGCCCGCCGTACTGGGAGAACGGGGTGCTGCAGGTTTTGAAAACGTTTTTGAAGGAAACGACAAACCCGTTTTGAATCAAAAAATCCAGGCATCCTATACGGATGCCTGGATTTTTAATTCTCTGTTTCTTTACAATACCCCATGCGGCGCAATGCCGATCGCAAATTCGACTGCAATCGCTACCAGGACTACCAGCAGCGAAATGATGAATCCGTGCAGCATCGGCTTTGCGCCGGAGCGGCAGAGGGATTTGAAATCGGTGTTCAGGCCGATGGCCGCAAGGGCGGCCACCATCAGAAATTTGCTGATGGTTTTTAATGCGGCTGCTGTGCCTGCCGGGATAAGACCTAAGGAGGTCAGTGCTGACATGGCGAGAAAACCTAAGATAAACCATGGAAAAATGGATTTGATGCTTACCTTTACGGCGGTTCCTTCTGCTGCCTGCGCCTTCCGTTTCAGATGTACGTTGATGGCGGCGAATGCCAGAACAGCCGGAATGATGGCGAGGGTCCGTGTCAGTTTTACCATGGTTGCGAAATCACCGGCAGCCTCGCTGAATGCGTAACCGGTGGCAACGACGCTTGAGGTATCGTTGACCGCAGTTCCGGCCCAGAGGCCAAACGCGGCATCTGAAAGGCCCATCCAGTGACCGAGGATCGGGAATACGACAATCATGACCGTATCAAATAAAAACGTTGCGGAGAGGCCATAGGCAATGTCCATATCGGTTGCCTCGATGACCGGCGCGATTGCCGCGATCGCGGAACCGCCGCAGATACCCGTGCCGGCGTTGATGAGGCTGCTCGTCTTCCAGTTCAGTCCAAGTGCTTTTCCGATCAGTGCGCCGAGGCCAAAGCACGTTGCCAGGGTAAATACCATAACCGTCAGGGAAAATCTTCCGACCGTCAGCACCGTGCGGATATTCAGGCTCGCACCGAGCAGAATAATCGCAAATTTCAGGATCTTCTTCGATGTAAATTTAATTCCCGGCGCTGTCACGCTGTTCGGCTTGTAAAAGGCATTCACAATCATACCGATAAACATGGCGATGACCGATGCCCCGATAAAGTGCAGTCCGGCGCTCTCCTCCAGGCTTTCCAGGAATTTCGCCGCAGCGGCAATCACCAGCGCAATCGCCGCTCCGGGAATCAGTTTCTTTGCGTTTTTCATAATAATAACTTCCTCCAGATGTATCGTTTTTTCTTTCTCTCTCCCCAAAACATTCCGTATTTTTCATCACGTCTGATGCTGCCACTTCCCGCTTCGATAGCGAAGGACAAAGAAAATGGCACGAACAACCCAGTCCATCGTCATGGCGACCCAGACACCGAAGACGCCGAATCCCATACGCACACCGAGCACATAGCTCATGCCGATTCTGCAGATCCACATGGAAAGAATCGAGAGAATCATGCAAAATGCCACATCATTGGACGCGCGGAGTACATTCGGCAGATTGAAGGCAATTGGCCAGATTATCATACAGCAGATGCCGTGGTAAACGATGATATCTTCCGTCATGGCTGTTGCCTCCGCAGACAGACTGTAAACGTGAAGCACCGCCGGAAGTGCCGCGATGACACCGAGACAGCAGACGATCATCAGGCCATAAATGATGATGTGCAGCTTTTTCGCATAGTATTTTACCTGCTCATAGTCTCCCGCTCCCGCGCACTGTGCGCTTACGGTCAGCACTGCATTTCCGATCGCCATACCGGGCAGTGTCTGGAAGACAGCAATCGTGTTGGACACCGCATTTGCCGCGATCGACGCTGTTCCGAACTGTGTGATCATACTTAAGACCATAATTTTGCCGAGCTGGAACATACTGTTCTCGAGGCCGTTCGGAATGCCGATGCCAAGGATTTTTTTCAGCATATGGAAATCCGGTTTTACTTTCACCGGATAAGAGCACCGCACCAGATACCGCTTATTATGTACGAGAACAAATGCTGCCACAGCTGCATACATACGTGAAAGCAGCGTTGGAATCGCAACGCCGTCCACGCCGAATTTCAGCGCATAGACCAGAAGCGCATTTCCCGAAATATTGATCAGGTTCATGACGATGGATATTTTCATCGGCGTTTTCGAATCACCCTGCGCGCGGAAAATGGCCGCACAACCGTTGTAAACCGCCAGAAACGGAATGGAAGCCGCTACGATCATCAGATAAATATTGCAGTTTCTTTCTACCTCTGCCGTAATGTTTCCAAACACAACATGTAGAATAAACGGCTTTAAAAGATAGACCGCCGCCATGATCACAACTGACAGCGCCGTTGTCACCAGCAGAAGCTGGTCAGCTGCCTCACATGCTTTATGCGGCCGCTTCTTTCCGATATACTGGCCGCACACGACGGCTCCGCCGGTTGCAATCGCGGTGAACATGTTGATCAGCAGAATAAAGATCGTATCAATCAGCGACACACTCGACACCGCCGCCTCGCCGACACTGGATACCATAATTGAATCCGCCATGCCGACTGCGATGGCAAGAAGCTGTTCAATCAGAAGCGGCACAATCAGCTGTTTCAGATCCGCATTGGAGAACAGGTCACCATCCCGTTCCTTCAGATAATTCATCTTTTGTTTCCTCCATTTTCATACCTTCTCCGTTGATGAGTTTTTACGCATGTGTATTACACTTATGCTGTTTTTATCTTACCTGCATTTTTACGTAAAAGCAAGAAGAACCGGCATTATCTCTTTACCGGTTCTCCATTGATTGTCTGTACCAGGACTTTGTCAAATCTTGCGTATTTTTTTACTTCTTTCATCAGCGTATCGAGGTCTTTCACAATCTGCTCGCGCTTTCCTGTCGGTCCTATGAAATATTCTCTGCCGCCCATTTCCAGCGGATTTCCTGTCGTTCTTGTGCGCACACCGAAAGTAAGTCTTCTGCTTCCTCTCCGGTAATAAATTGTATAGGTACGCGGCACATAGTTGAACAGGGAACTTTCTATTTCAGAAACCGTATAAAATTCACCACTCTCTTTCGCCGCCGCATACCGCCTGTCCTTCAGGCAGTCCATTTCGGCTACAGAAATAAAGCAGATCAGATAGTCCAGAAACGAAAACACAACCAGAATCAGCGCTTCCACGATTCGCCCCGTCTTTGTTTTATCCAAAATGTGAACATAGATATCTCCGTAAAATACCGCAAAGAAAAGAATAATACTCAAAATAATCTTAATCCACGGCCAGAGACGGGATTTAATTTTCCGGTTTACTTTAAAAACATTGATCCAGTCAAGCAACTGTTTTTCCTCCAAAGCTGTAATTATACATGTATTATACTACTCTCTTTCCCCCGTAAAAACAACAGAAATCCGATCACTTCCACTCTTCTCATGCTTTATTTTCCTTATACTTGACACCGTATGAAGTGAGGAGATCACAAAATTCGTCGGCACTGATTGGCATAGTACGGACACAACTAAATTGTGACTTATCAAATATCACAAAGCTAGTAAATGGATGATATGTTGAAAAAAACAGACCACTATCTTTTTGTTTTGATACGTTAAAGAAAAAATGATTTTTATATCTTTGTATAACGGAAAAATCCTCCCATACAATTTTTTTCTTATATCCCAAAAAGGCAAGTTCCATTCCCCACTTATGGATGTAAATACGTGTTAAAGCATCTACACTTCCCCATGACACTATCCCACAAATAAACATTATTCCAAATATTACCCAAAGCTTTTGAGGCAAATTATATAATTCACATTGTTTTTTTGCATCTTCCCAAAATCTTGTCATAAGATACCCGATGCCTATTAATGTAGCAACTTGTGCAAACATAAAAAACTTACGATATCCTGCTCTCATATTTTCTCTTTAATTCCTTCGATCTTTATTTTCTTTCCGTGTACTGAACACCATATGAAGTGAGCAGTTCACAAAATTCGTCGGCGTTAAGCGGCATGGTATGAACAGAACGATTTCGCGAATTATCGAATATTACAAAACTGGTAAAGGGATGAAACATTGCCCAATACGGACCTGCATCTTTTTGTTTTGACATATTGAAGAAAAAATGATTATGATATCTTCGTATAACAGAAAATTCTTCCCATTCGATTTTTTTCTTATATTTCAAAAATGAGATCTGCATTCCCCATTCATAAATGTAAATACTGGTTAAAGTATTTATAATTCCAGCAGCCGTACCAAAAGTATAAATCATAAACCACAATATCATAAGTGCTTTATCTTGCATGTTATAAGAACTAATTTGACCTTTTCCCTCTTCCCAAAAATTCAGCATAAGGTATCCGCAGCCCATAAATACCAATATACTAAAATATTTATAAAATTTACGATATCCTGCCTTCATATTTGCCACCTACTAATTTAACTTTTTGAACATTTCCGCTTTTACAACATCAAAGTTGTCTGCGCAAAGGAATCTGCACAATTCCAGATCGTAATAGCGGCTGGCGGTGACATAGAGCTTGGTGTCGTCATCGTAGCAGTAAGCACGATAGCGGAATGGATTGAGCTTTCCGATATTTTCTCCGCTGGTATCGGTCAGACCGGTCTGTTTTCCCCATATTTAAAACGAGCATTACCTCTATTAGAAATATAATACTTGTTTTTAATGAATATGCATGGAACTCATCTTTTCCATTTACCCATATACTCACCACATAGTAATTAATAATAACACACAGAATCAAATCTACACCTGTACCAAATTTTCCCCATATTACTTTCATACAATTTTCTCCTCGTTATTTCTTTCGACTGTGCAATATTCGCACCACTTGTATCCATGGTATTTACCAGTTCTCCCCCTGCATCGTAAGAATAGTTTACTCCCTGCTTTCCATCGCTGTCAATCCGTCCGATGACATCGTTTTGCAAAGATGGGATTTTATACTCTTCCCCCGTAAAAACAATATGCTTTATGGCAGTTGATCCATCCCGCTCCCGACAGCAGTCTGCCCCAGCTTTTGTTTCTGATTTCTGTGATCGTATAGCTTCCCTGGTCTTTGATGACTCCCACCACCGGGTATTCTACTCCGGGACCTGTGCGGATGTTGAGCGCCGGGTCTGTTACACGGTAGATGCCGGGATTGTATTCACTTTTCTCACTGCCGTCTTCTGTTTCCCGAATCAGACGCTGGAACCGCTCCCAGTCTCCCCGCTTCTGAATCTGGGACGGGCAGTTTTTGCTGCAGATGTCGTAATGCCGGTAAACTGCATCTGATGGAATCCCCGTCTCGTTCATCAGGTTTTTCACCAGCTCCACCGTATGTAAAAATGCGGTTTCGTAATCATATCCTTTCTGCACGCACATCTCAACCGCGATGCTGTTCCGGTTTCCATATCTGCCGAATAGATTTTTACTTCCATAATTTCTCCCGACATGCCAGCATCCTCTGCTGTGCGGCGCAGCCTGATAAGCGATCTCCCCGTCATCTACGTAATAATGCGCCGACATAATCTGAAAATTTCCCTGGTACTGCGCTCTTGCATGCGCGCGGGCATCGGCTCCGGCGGCAAAATTGTCTGTATTGTGTACCACAATACACTGCGGATGATTTTCCGACCATGTATTCTGGTTGCTACAATAGCTTCTGTCAACCCTCATTTACTCTGCTCCTCCTTTCTCAGCACATCAATCCTTGACCGCAGAACCTCAGGGATTTTCACACCCATCAGCCCTGCATTTTCCAAGATTGAAACCGCTTCATTTAAAATAAATCCAATGCAGACGGCATCCCGCAGGTAATTCGTCTGTGTGAGCTGATCCAGTTTTTCCGCGACCAGCACAAAGAACAGCATCATCCCTTTTCTGCAAAGCCCTTTCCATCCCGCACGGCTCTCCAACGTTCCGTTTTCAGATTTCGGACTCTTTTTAAAAACAACAGGAAGCAGAACACCTCCTGTGATCCAGTCAATTGCCATGAAGCAGACCAGCGTTTCCAGCGCAGCATCCCAGCCTCCAAACTGTGCCGCAAGGAAGCTGCCTGCTACGGCAAGGATCGTGCGATAAATTGATTTCATTGGCATTTCCTTCTTTCTTTTTCTAAATTTGCATATAAAAAGGGAAGTGGCTGGTAATTCGTGGATCTTACGGCCACTTCCACTCTTTTTGTATGTTATTTACTTTCCGTATACTTGACACCGTATGAAGTGAGGAGTTCACAAAATTCGTCGGCGCTGAGCGGTATGATTCCCCAGCCCGGTCCGCGGAACTTGTCGAATATCATGATACTGGTAAATGGGTGATAGGTACACCAGAACAAACTGTCATCTTTCTGTTTCGATATGTTGAAGAAAAAATGATCATTGTATCTTTGTATCACAGTAAAATCTTCCCATTCTATCTTTTTTTCATAGCCCCAAAAAGATAACATTATTCCCCATTCATAAATATAAATTCGTTTTAGTAGAAATGTCACAGTTCCATAAGCTGCTATGCTTAAAAAGAACATTATTCCTAGAAACACTATGATACTTGTTTTTAATGAATAGGCGTGGAACGCATCTTTTTCATTTACCCACAGGCTCACCCACCAATAACTACTAATAGCACACACAATCAGGTCTACGCCGGTACCAAATTTTCCCCATACTACTTTCATACAATCTTCTCCTCGTTATTTCTTACGCTTTGCCTTTGTACAAAACTATTTTTCTTCGCGCAAAGGCATCTTAAAACTTTTCTATCTAAGCGCTGGAAGTCCTATATTTTGCATTTTTCTGGAAATTGCAGGCTTATTACTCTGCCAGTTCTTCTTTTTCCCCCCAACTTTTTTTGTACTAAAGTTGATGTTGCTGTTTTTCTTAAGTGTTGATCCATTTTTATTTGCCTGTTTCTTGGGTTTTCCAAACACTCCATCCAAAACACCGCTTTTGGGATAGCTCAGTAATGGAGACTGAAAAAAGTCTGTAAAAGCACCCAATGCATTCTCAATAGTTTCATTTTTTACATATGCGTTATACGTTTTAGGTTCTAACAAGGTCATTATAGCATCGTAAAATCCTGCCCCCATTGCTCTTGCCATATCTCCTGATTCCTGATACTCTAAATATCCTCCTTTCAAACCACTTACTACTACTGAAAAGATAATTCCTTGGCTATCTCCCAAAACACTACTGATTGCACTTTCTATGGCCACCTCTGCAATTCCTTCTAAGGTTACTTTCTCATTCGCCATTCCGCACTGTACCGCATATACAAATACATCTTTTAAGATATTCCATGCTACTTTTCTGGGATCGATTCCTGGGAATGCCAGCATTAAAATTCCAAAATCACCATCATCATCTACCGCATTCACCGGATTGTTGCAACAGTACACATAAAGGTTCTTTCCATTCATGCTAAACATTTTCGCTTTTACAGCATCAAAGTTGTCCGCACAAAGGAATCTGCACAATTCCGGATCATAATAACGGCTGGCGGTGACATAGAGTTTGGTATCGTCATCGTAGCAGTAAGCACGATAACGGAATGGGTTTAGTTTTCCGATATTTTCTCCGCTGATATCGGTCAGACCAGTCTGTTTTCCCCATGCATCGTAAGAATAGTTTACTACCTGTTTTCCATCGCTGTCAATCAGTCCTATGACATCATTCTGGCTGTTGTACAAGTAATAATACTCTTTTTCTCCCTTTTTCAGCATCAGCGGGGATTTATCCGCACCGTAAACAAACTGAACCAGTACATCTCCATACTTCGTTCCCATCAGTTTGTTTCCGCACCAGTAGTTCTTATGGCTGATTCCGTTCAGGTCTTTCCACTGGACTCTGTGTCCTTCGCTGTCGTAATGGTAAACTGCTTTCTTTCCGTTTAAGGTCAGACTCTGCAGCAGGCTTCCTCTGTACCAGGTCAGTGTTCTTCCCTGATAAGCTGTAATGTTGCCGACCGCATCATAGGAAATGCTGCTGCCATTATAGGAAATAAGCTGATCTTTCCATCCTGAAGCACGGTAGGTAAACAGATCTGTCTTTACCGCATTGCCCAGTGCTCCCGTTGTATAGGAATACTCTTTTCTGGACGTCATATTCATTCCGGCATCGTAGGTATACGTAATACTTTTATTTTCCCATGCAGAATCCACACGGGTCAGTTCACTCAGCGCATTATACGTATATTTTACTTTTTGAACACCATTTTCGGAAATCGTAGTAATATTTCCCACAGCATCATAAACAAAGGACAGTGTTTTTCCGTTATTGTTGATTTCTTTGAGAAGCAAGGTTGTAATTCCTGCTTTTCTTCCCGTCACAAAAGTGTACCTGTTCTTTCTGCAATGCAGATCGGCATGGAACTCGCAAAAAGACAGCCTGCTGCCTGATGGATTAACTCCATTCTTAAGGCAGTAGGCTGTCTTTTCCGCTATACCCGCTCCACTAATAGCTGCTGCATCGGTGTGAGTGTTTCGGTTTTCAGTTCATTTAATTCCCTGATCTTATCTGTCGTCGTATAGAATTTCTTCGCGATATCCCACAGGGTATCCCCCGGCTTGACGAAGTAGCAGGTGATGCCTGGTAGCTTCTGGAGTTCTTCGGGATCGCGGTCTTTTTCTTCGACGTACTGCATTACCATCTCTTTTCTGCGGCGGAAGACGAGGGCGTTCAGGTTCAGTACGACTTTGGCTTCGATGTCGCTGCTGTCCGGCATGGTTGTGGAGAGCTGGTCGATGGAGGACTGGAGTTCGTAGCGGCAGTCCGGTCCGATTCCCGGAACTTCGATGGTGTGGCGGAAAGGGAGGGCGGTTTCGGCGGCGTAGAATGGCATTTCATCGTCGCTCACGACATAGAGCGCCCTGAGTTCCACCACGCCGGTTACTTCGATGCCGTTTTCTACGATTCTTTCCTCGTCGATCTTGATTTTGCCGTCGCTGTGGCAGATCTGCAGAATTTTATTTTTCGGCACGCGCATCTGCAGTTTGTCGGTCAGGCGGCATTTGGAGGAATTGCGGATCAGAAGGCTCTCCAAAGTCTCCTCCTGCACTTTTGGAATGCATTCTCGGTGCGGATGGTAAACGTCCTGCAGAAGTGATACGGTTTCTTCCTGATACAGACAGATGTCAAGTTCGAGTACGGCCTCCGCCTGCAGGACCCGCTCCTCGCCGTCGGAATCGGGCTGGATTTCGAGTGTGGTCTGGCCGAGTGTACTTTCGATCCGCGGGATCATCTCGGAGATGCAGCCCTGGCATTCCACTTCTGCCTGGAACGGGAGCGCCTGCTCCACCCACTGCAGCGGGTGATCCTCCTCGCCGTCGCTGTACAGACAGAAGACAAAGAGTTCTCCCTGCGCACTGACCCGCCCCTCCTCAGAGCGGAGATCGAGACCGCGCACTTCCAGATCCTGCCAGAGAATCTCGTGCAATTCCGGCTTGCCGGACGGAATCGTAAGCTCCTTTTTGACACGCAGCACATCTTTTTTCTGCACTGCAAGCTCAACCACGCGGTATTCCTGCCTTTTTACCGCGACGTCGCTCTCCCCGCGGATTTCCATCGGCACGGCAAGGTCGCACAGTTCCTCGATCCACGCGTGTAGCGTGACGATCGCGCGCACGCCCAGCTTCCGCGAGTTGATGAGATGCAGGTTCAGATCTTCCACTTCCCAGGTGATGCAGACCTTGTCGCCCCCTGTCAGACCATCGAGATGGATCGTCTCGTCGATCGGAAGCTCGCCGGAAAGCTGGCAGATCCGCCGCCGTTCGCCGTCGGAGACGTACAGCAGATGAAAGGTGAGGCCGCCGAATACACGCGCTTTTCCTTCCGAAATCTGTACATCCCCGATCGTCACCTCGCCTTTTTTCTGAATCATCCGCCCCACATCGGGCCGTGCGTCCGGCACATTGTAGTCCTCATCAAACGTAATCTGTGACACCGCTTCGCTTTTTCTGCTGATCTGATGCAGAATCTTTTTTACAAAATCCATAAGGCTCCTCCCACTCTAATCCTCGAATACGACTGAGATTCCCGCCGCCGCTTTCGTTTTCAGCACGACGTAAGGGCAGGAGGCGGCGCCTTTCTGCTCCTCCTTTGCGGCAGGTCCGACGAGTTTTGTCTGCACGAAAACGGCGTTTTCCGATTTCGATACTTCTTCGATCTGTATGGAAAAGCCTCCGCTTTTCTGCTTTCCGTAGCCGCGCAGTATGTAGAGATCGTCCCCGCTCTCGTACGCCATCTGGAACGCGGATTCTTTTTTCCTGCGCAAAATCTGATCGATTTCCGGCGGAAAATCGCCCGGCTTTACAATCGCATACGACAGTTCTTTCCGCTCGCCCTCGCTCACATCTGTGATCCGGCACGATGCCAGGAGCATCAGGATCACCGCCGCCAGAAGAACTCTTCCCCGTCTCTTTTTCTTCATCATTCCAAACGCCGCTTCCTGCTCTTTCTATCCATTGTATGACGGGCCACAGTCTTCTATGACGCAAAATCTTTTTTCCGAAAAAGACGAAAGTTATTGCAACCCGCCCCATATATGACGTATACTGAAAAGTACGCAATAACTGAATATCACTATTTTTACCAAGAGGAGAAAAAGATTCATGATTCGTTTTATTCTGGTCATTCTGACCGCTTTTCTGTATCTGATTCTGTCGATCCCGGTGCTTCTTGTTCTGCTTCTGATCCGGAAGAAAAAGCCGGAGATCTGTGACAAGGTAAGCCGTGCGCTGATCCGCTGGATTTTCCGCGTGATTCTGTTTTTCGCCGGCACGAAGATCACGGTGGAAGGACAGGAAAATATTCCGAAAGATCGTGCCGTTCTCTACATCGGCAATCACCGCAGCTATTTTGATATTCTCGTAACTTACACAACGGTTCCGGGTTCCTGCGGATTCGTAGCGAAAAAGGAGCTGGCGCGCATTCCGCTCTTAAAAAACTGGATGGATCTCATCCACTGCCTCTTCCTCGACCGCTCCGACATCAAACAGGGTCTGCAGATGATTCTCTCCGGATGTGAGGAGATCAAGAGCGGCACTTCCATCTGTATCTTCCCGGAAGGCACCCGCGGCAAAACACCAAGTGAGCTGGAGCTCGGCGAATTCCACAACGGTTCATTCAAGATGGCAACAAAGACCGGCTGTCCGATCATTCCGCTTTCCATCTCCGGTTCCAGAAATATTCTGGAAGCACACTTTCCGAAGATCCGCGCCACACACGTTACCGTAACGTACGGCAAACCGATTCTTCCGGGTGAGCTTACGAAGGAAGAGAAAAAAGAAATCGGAAATTATACGAAAAACATTCTGCTGGAACAGCTGAAAGAAAATCCGGCAAGATAAAATCAATGACTGGCCTAGAACGTGTCTGAAAAATCATTTCCGCAAGCTGCAAGCCCCACTTTGCAGTATATTTTGCCCTCATTCGGTTGCCGTAGCCCGCTACGCCGCCCTCATTCGGACAAAATCTCCCACAAACTGGGACTCGCAGCTTGCGAAAAGCCTTTTTCAGACACGCTCTAGAAAAAGAGCCGAACCCTTCTGTTTTTTTCCAGAAGTGTCCGGCTCTTTTTCTGTCTTATACTCTTATTTCTCTGCGGAGAGCATCTCCACAATCTTTCCATACTCCATAAAGTGCGATGCCTTTACCAGAATCTGATCGCCGTCCTGTAAGAGTTTCGGCAGTTCTGCCATCAGGCTTTCGCGGTCTGCGAAGTGGCGGATTTCCAGTTTCGGGTCTGCCTCTTTTGCCGCTTTTGCAAGATGCTCGCAGAGCGGTCCCGCACAGTAGAGGGCGTCAATGCCGCAGGTTCCGGCGTGTGTGCCGACTTCGGCGTGGAGTGCTGCCTCATCGGTTCCGAGCTCGCCCATATCGCCGAGCACGGCCACTTTTCTTCCCTTCGCCTCTTTCAGAACATCGAGAGATGCCTTCATCGAAACCGGGTTTGCGTTGTAGCAGTCATCGACAACGGTGTATTTTCCTGTCTCGATGATGTGGAATCTTCCGCTCACCGACTGCAGTGTCTCGATTCCCTGTTTGATCTGCTCCAGCGTCAGCCCGTACGTGCATCCGACTGCGGTTCCGGCCAGCGCATTGTAAACCATATGGCGTCCCGGAATCGGAATCAGTGCAGAAAAGCTCCCCTGCGGGGTATGAATCCGGCAGGAAATGCCGCGGAAGCCCTGGCTCTCGATCTCATCGGCATAATATTCGTTCTTTTCATCCAATCCGAAATGAACCGGCTTGATGCCGTGAACCGTTCCAACAGTAGACAGCTTATCATCGTCCCCATTGATTATAATGTGCCCGTTCTCACGCAGATGATCAAAGATCTCGGTCTTCGCCTGTAAAATACCGTCTCGCGTCTTCAGATTTTCCAGATGGCACCAGCCGATATTCGTAATGACTGCGGTCTCCGGGCGTGCGATCTTCGCCAGACGGTGCATCTGGCCGAAATCGTCGATTCCCATCTCGAGAACCGCCATCTCATCTTCCTCACGCAGACGGAAAACAGTGAGCGACAGGCCCAGCTCATTGTTGAAGTTCGCATCCGTTTTCAGCACACGGTATTTCTGCGCCAGAACCGACGCGATCGTCTCTTTCGTGCTGGTCTTTCCAACGCTTCCCGTAATGCCGACAACCGGAATATTGAGCTGCTGCATATAGTATTCTGCCATTGCTTTAATGGCCTCCATGGAATCCTTCACGAGGATATACGGGCATGGCGGTGTTTCAAGTTTCTGCTCGGAAATGACAGCAAGTGCGCCCTGGGAAGCCACGTTCGGGATAAATTTATGGCCGTCCACACGCTCACCCTGAATTGCAACGAAGAGGCTTCCCTCTCCCGCTTTCCGGCTGTCCGTCACAATATCGGCGACTTCCTCTGTTTTCTTTTCTTCCGGTCCGAAGTATGTTCCGCCGCACACCTCTGCGATATGCGCAAGTGTCATATTTTTCATGCGTTTTTACCTCTTTTTCTGAGCGAAAGCTGAATCAGCAGCTCGCACAGCTCCGGATAGGAAATGCCGAGTACCTGCGCCTCCTGCGGCAGAAGGCTCGTCGGCGTCATGCCCGGGAGGGTATTTGCCTCGAGGCAGTACATTCTTCCGTCTTTGCGCATCATAAAATCAAGACGGCAGTAATTTTCGATGCCAAGGGCAGCTGCTCCGTCCTCTGCGTGCTTCTGCATTTCTTTCGTCTGTTCCTCGGTCAGCACGGCAGGGCACGTCTCAACGGTGGATCCTGCTTTGTATTTGTTCGTATAATCATAGAAGCCTTCGATCGGTGCAATCTCGATGATCGGGTAAGCCTTTCCGTCTACCACGCCAACGGAGAACTCTCTTCCCTCGATATACTCCTCAACGACAACCTCCGGTTCGTAGGAGAAAGCATCCTTCATAGCCTGCCAGTATTCTTCGTTCGTGTGTGCAATATAGACACCGACACTGGAACCGCCGCAGCACGGTTTTACGACAACCGGAAGCTCCAGGCCAAAGCCGGACAAAGGCTCGCTCTCCTGGCCTTTTTTCAGGGTCACGCCGTTCGGGGTCGGCACATGGTGTGCACGGAAGAACTGTTTTGTGATGGATTTGTCCATTGCGAGGGCGCTGCTTAAATAGCCCGTTCCGGTATACGGAATGCCGAGCAGATCGAACGTAGCCTGTACCTTTCCGTCCTCTCCGTTTGCGCCATGCAGGGCAAGGAAAACAACATCCGCTGCCTCGCAGAGTTCCAGTACGTTCGGTCCGAAAAATCTGCGGCGGGATGCGATCATCTCGTTTAATCCCGCATCAAAGCTGTGCATATATTCTGCTGCTTTGTCTATATCGTACGCCTCCTCTGCAAATACATCTTCCAGGTTCCCCTTCACATCGATACCGCAGAAAACGTCTACCAGAACTGCCTGATGGTTTTTCTCGCGGAGTGCCTTGCAGACCATAGTTCCCGATGTAATGGATACCGAACGTTCCGTGCTGGTTCCTCCAGCTAATACTACTATTTTCATCTATCAAAATCTCCTTTATTTGATGTGCTTCTGCTGTGATGCTTAAGCGTTTTTCCTACAGGCTGTTTTTCTGTGTAGGCTGCGGCCCGGTTACATCATCCAGGCTATAGTATACGATAACCGGGTCCCCAATTTCAATAGCATTGAACACTTTTTCTGCTTCTGTGTACGGTGTATTCACACATCCGTGGGATCCGTTCGTCAGATAGATGTCCCCGCCGTACTCGGTACGCCAGCTCGCATCGTGGATTCCGACGTCGCCGTTAAACGGAAGCCAGAACATGACATGGCTCGGATAGAGCTTGAAATCACAGTCACTTTTCTTCGCATCCACCGCCCAGACACTGCCTGCCGGAGTGTCATAGCCCGTCGCATGATTGCCCGTTGTGACCGGTGTTTCCGTCACCAGAACGCCATCCTTGTAGCACCACATTTTCTGCTGGGAAATGCACACCTCGACGTATGTATTTCCGATATCATTTGCCGAGCGGTCATTGGCCGTATAGAGGTAAACCGGGTCGAGATTTCCCTGTGTTTCGTCCTCGATCGCCTGCAGAAGTGCCTGCGTCGTCTCCTCCTTGTCGATGCACCAGCCGTAATCGCCGCCCGCATTCAGGTTAATGGTCGCGCCAAGACTCGTTTTGAAGGTATGCGCCAGCCCGAAGGTGTCCGTCTCATACGCCATATGGCGCACAAAAGCTGCCGCTTCGTCCTGCGAAATCGTGTAGGTTCCATCTTCCCCCTGTACGAGCCAGCTCTGTAAGGTTGCCCGGTCTATGGCATAGCTGTTTTCACCGATTGCATACGTGATCCGCGCCGCTGTCAGGTGGTTCAGTTCCGCCATTTCCCCATTCAGTGCTTCATCATCCTGCGTAATGCCCGGTTTCCGGTAAACATCTTTTTCTTCCAGATCCACGCTCGCCGCTCCGGCATCCAGCGCCTCGATGACAGCCTGCTCCGCCTTCTCATAGTCCACCTGCTCGCCCTCTGTTTCCGGCACAATGACGTACGAGGTTCCGTCATCCGTCAGATACGCATCCGTCGGCGCTTCCTGCTGTTCTTCCTGAAACCCTTCCATCGTCTGCAGTTTTTCCTGCACCATTTCTTTGTCATAGACAGAGTCCGCCGCCACCTGGTTTTCTTTCTCTTTCCAATAGAATGCAGGCCATGCAAGAGTATTCTGGGACTCCAGCAGTTTTTCCACCGCGTGGTCGTCCACATACGTGAGACCGATCTCCGTGCCGCTTAATGTCTCTGTTTTTCCACCGCGCTCGGTAATGCTGAGTGTATAATCCACAATGTGCTTCTGAATTTCCTCTTTGACCTGCTCTGCGGTCAGCCCTGCGCAGTTCAGTCCGTTGATCGCGGTTTTCGGGAAAAAGTGGGATGCATAGTAATGCCCCACGCCCGCGTAACCGCCTGCGGCCGCAAGGAGTATGAGTCCTGCGGCAATTCCTATTACTTTCTTTTTCATGTTTTTCCTTTCTGTCCCATAGAAAATTTCTTTTTAACTTTCTAATAGAAAAAAGCCGGAACTCCCACACCAGAGTTCACAAAAACTGTGTCCCCCGGGAGAATCCGGCTTTTGTATTTTTACTTATCTGTTATTTGCTTTCCAGAATCTTATCCACGCTGACCAGTTTGACACTCAGCACGAATACCTGACCTGCGATTTCCAGCTCTTCCGGTGTCGGGAAGGACGGTGCAATACGGATGTTGGAATCCTGCGGATCGTTGTGATATGGATACGTTGCGCCCGCGCCTGTCATGGTAAGACCGGCCTCTTTTGCCTTTGCAACGATCTTCTTTGCGCATCCCTCCATCGCATCGAAGGAGATGAAGTATCCGCCGTTCGGTTTTGTCCAGGAAGCGATGCCAAGGCCGCTCAGCTCCTGATCCATTACCTGCAGAATTGCCTCGAATTTCGGTCTTAAGATCTCAGCATGCTTTTTCATCTGATTCATCACGCCGTCCAGGTTCTGGAAGAATTTTACATGGCGCAGCTGATTCAGTTTATCATGACCGATGATCTGGAAGTTCATGTACTCCTGTGCCTCTTTGATGTTTGCCTCAGAAGAAATGAGAGCTGCAATTCCGGCTCCCGGATAGCTTACTTTCGAGGTGGATACGAACTCATAGACCATATCCGGATTTCCGGCTTTCTCGCACTCCTCGATGATGTTCAGCAGGTGATCCTGTCTGTCATCATACAGGTGATGGATGATATATGCATTATCCCAGAAAATACGGAAGTCTTTGGCTGCCGGTTTCAGGTTTGCAAATCTTCTGACAGTCTCATCGGAGTAGGTGTAGCCCTGCGGGTTGGAGTATTTCGGTACACACCAGATTCCCTTGATGGCGTCATCTTCTGCAACGAGTTTTTCTACCATGTCCATGTCCGGTCCTTCTGGCATCATCGGAACATTGATCATCTCAACGCCGAAGTACTCGGTTACACCGAAGTGACGGTCATAGCCCGGTACCGGACAGAGGAATTTTACTTTGTCCAGCTTGTTCCACGGAGTGCAGCCTGCAACGCCCTTCAGGAACGAACGTGCTACGGTATCAAACATAACGGTAAGGCTGGCGTTTCCGTAAACGATGACGTTTTCCGCCGGAACCTCACAGATATCTCCGATCAGTTTTCTTGCTTCCGGAATACCGGTCAGCACGCCGTAGTTCCGGCAGTCGGTTCCATCTTCTGCGAAGGTGTCTTCATTTTTCGAGAGAACGGTAAGCATTCCTTCCGTGAGATCTAACTGGGCTGCTGCAGGTTTTCCTCTGGAAATATTCAGATTGAGACCTTTTGCTTTTACATCTGCAAATTCCTGCTCCAGTCTGGCTTTCTCGGCAACTAATTCTTCTTTGGTCCATTCGATATACGGTTTCATGAAATGTCCTCCCTTGTACTTTCCTTACCCGTTTTTCAGGTTTCTTGCTCAACTAAAGACCATTTTACCAGATCATGAGTTTCTGTCAAGGAGAACTTGCATGTTTTATGCACTTTTCGGCATTTTATCCCACTTTTTGCAGTTTTATACTTCATTTCCTGCAATTCAGCCAAATGTTTTTCGTATGACGGACATACGTCCGCTGCCAAAAGATGTTTTAAACGTTGTCAGACTGCCATCTTCCCGATGCACCGCACGGCAGAACAAGGCCGGTCGACTTGACCGGAAGGCCGATTTCCTGTGCTTCTACGTGGCCTTTGTACTGTTTTAATTCCAGGGAAATCATGTACGTCAGGACAGCCGGTGCAAGTCCTGTCGTGTAAGAATTCACAAGGAAGAACAGCGGGTCATCGCTTAAGAGCTGCGTGCAGAGCTTGATGAACGGATGAATCGACTCCTCGATTTTCCAGATCTCGCCCTTTGGTCCTCTTCCGTAGGACGGCGGGTCCATGATGATCGCGTCGTAGTGGTTGCCTCTGCGGATCTCGCGCTCGACAAATTTGGTGCAGTCATCCACAAGCCAGCGGATCGGCTTGTCCGAAAGGCCGGACACGGCAGCGTTCTCTTTTGCCCAGTTGACCATGCCTTTGGATGCATCGACATGTGTGACGCTTGCGCCTGCTGCGGCCGCTGCGAGCGTTGCGCCTCCCGTGTAGGCGAACAGGTTCAGCACTTTAATCGGGCGGTTGGCACGGCGGATCAGATCGCCGAACCAGTCCCAGTTCGTTGCCTGCTCCGGGAAAAGGCCGGTGTGTTTGAAGCTGAACGGTTTCAGGCGGAAGGTCAGGTCTTTATAGTTGATCTCCCACTGCTCCGGCAGATGGAAAAACTCCCATTCTCCGCCGCCCTTGCTGCTTCTGTGATAATGGCCGTTTTTCTTTTTCCAGCCCGGATTTTCTTTTTTCGTGTTCCAGATGACCTGCGGGTCTGGTCTTACCAGAAGGTAATCTCCCCACCGCTCCAGTTTTTCTCCGCCGGACGTATCCAGCACTTCATAATCTTTCCATCCATCTGCTATCCACATTTTATTGGTTTCCTTTCTCTTTTATCTCAAAATTTATCGTGTTCTGAATTGTACGTTCCTATGATATCATAAAAGTATTGTTTTTCCAAAACATTTCTTATATCATAGTTCTGGGCATCCGCGCATTTGATCCGGAAATCTGCCCGTGGAAAGGATTTTTCTCATGGAAACCGTACTCTTATATCAGATCAAAGGAACGAAAACAGCTGCGCTTTTAAAGCCGGTTCTCTTAAAGCTCGGTATCCGCGTGCGCATTGTGGAACCGGAACAGTATCTCCAGTCGATCGGATTTCTTGCCGGAAATAAAGCATTTGCAGAATCCCCAGAAGCCTATGACGGCGCCGGATTTGATGAACCAATGATGGTCATGGCCGGCTTTTCCGAGCGGAAACTCGATCTTTTTCTCACCGAAATGCGCCGGAAAAAAGTGCCGCCGATCGCCCTCAAAGCCATCGTCACAACGCAGAACCAGGCGTGGAATTCGCTGCAGCTCTACAGAGAATTAAAAGAAGAACACGAAAAAATGAAATCGTACCGGAAATAACTGGTCTGGTCAAAAAATCCGGAATTGGAACTTTTTCTTCATGCCACCACTCCCTATAATAGGGTGCAATCAAGGAACGAAAGTTCCAGATACCAAAGGAGTGAGTTGTTATGAAAAATGAAAAAGTCTGGAAAATCGCAATGACAGGTGTCTTTGCAGCCCTTTCCTACGTTGTCTTCACCTTCCTGCAGTTCAAAATCTGGCTGCCAGGCGGAGATGCCACCTCGATCCATTTCGGGAACGCTGTCTGTGTGCTCGGTGCACTGATTCTCGGCGGTGTTTACGGCGGAATCGGCGGTGCGATCGGCATGACCATCGGAGATCTTCTCGATCCGGTCTATGTGGTATACGCACCAAAGACCTTCATCTTAAAATTCTGCATCGGCCTCATCGCAGGACTGATCGCACACAAAATCGGTAAAATCAACGAGCAGACCGATCAGAAACAGATCTTCAAATGGGCACTGCTTGCAGCCATCGGCGGACTTCTGTTCAATGTGATCTTCGATCCGCTCATCGGTTACTTCTACAAACTGGTTCTTCTTGGAAAACCGGCAGCAGAGGTTACCTTAAGCTGGAACGTAGCGGCAACTTCCATCAACGCCGTACTTTCCACCATCGCTTCCGTTGTCATCTACATGGCACTGCGTCCGGCTCTTCAGAAATCCGGACTGTTTAGCCAGGTAAAGGCAGCAGCGAAATAAAAAAACAAATTTCATTTACGCGATATCCAAAAAAGTCACCATGTTCTATTTCGAACCGGTGACTTTTTTCATGCATTTCTTTTTATTTTTCAGCGGTGGCTGCTGCCTCTTTTTCTGCCTCATCTTTTGTTTTTTCTCCGGCGAACCACGCTTTTTCAATCATTTCCAGTTCCCGAATATCAATACAGTTGGGAATGCTTCCTTCTCTTACCGCCTTCTGGCACTCTTTGAGATCCATCCAGCGGACTGCTTCTACTTCCGACTCCTGTAGATGCAGTTTTTCCGCCTCGACCGGCTTCGTGTAAAGATACACGGCGCTGACCTCATGATCGTGGAACGGTTTTCCGTAAAAAACACCGTGTGATACTTTTTCCAGCAGGCCAAGATCCCTCAGCTCCTCTGCCTCTGCGTGGATGCCGAGCTCCTCGCCGATTTCCCGCAGAGCCCCTTCCAAATACGTATCGCCCGCCGAGAGATGGCCGGCGCTTGAAATATCGTAGCAGCCCGGATTCGAATCTTTCCAGGCACTCCTTTTCTGCAGCAGTACCTCACAGCCGCTCTTCTCATTCGCCCGTGCAATCCAGATATGTGCCGTTCCGTGACACCGTCCCTCACTGTGCGCCACGCCGCGCTCTACGATGGTTCCGGTCGGCATGCCGTCGCCTGAGCGCTCCTCAAAAAGTTCCATCTGTTTTCCGTTCAGCACCGCTTCTGCGAGCGTGTCGCCCACATACCGCAGCTTCAGGGAGAAAAACGGCTCGTCTTCATTCAGAAGGCGGAAAAAGATTTTGTCTCCCTCCCACAGATTCAGGTGCAGGACGTCCTCTTTTTTCACCCAGGCGAGTTCGCCCTCATCACATGCAGTCGGTTCTCCTGTGAATCCGTCTGCCGTGTAGAGACACATATACTCCATGTACTCCACCGTTTTGCTGTTTTCTGCCTCTGTCACAAAGGTAACGAGACCGCGGAAACGCCAGCTCGTCAGCGTGTAGCCGGTTTCCTCTTTTACTTCACGCAGCAGGCATTCCTCCGGGCTTTCGCCAAGTTCCGCATGGCCGCCGACGCCGATCCACTTGTCCTTGTTGACATCGTTCTTTTTCACCGTGCGGTGCATCATCAGATAGCTGTCATCCTTTTCGATGTAGCACAGCGTTGTCATGCAGCCTCTGCCTCTTTCTTCTGTTTTTTCCTCCATCTTTGACTCCCTCCGTCGTGTGCCGGACTTCTTTCCGCTTCTTTTGTTTTTCAGGAAAAATGTATTTCTGCACACACCTTTTTCTCGTTTTCTATTCTACCATACTTTTTCAGAATTCCAGCAACAAATTTCTATCTTTTTGCAGATCTTTCACGAAAAATGTAACGACCATTCCGCATCTTCTTGACTCTCACACAGTGCTGTGTTAAAGTGTCTGTAATTGATGTTTTGTCACCCGTAAACAACGTTTCTTATCATTTCTTACATTTGAGGTTTTCATGATGGAAAAACAGACGATAGTTGTGAAAGTCGGCACCAGCTCCCTGACACTCTCAGACGGAACGATGGATGCTGAAAAAATACGGAACATTACGACCCAGCTTGCCGCGCTGCAGACGGCAGGCCACCATGTGATTCTCGTTTCCTCCGGTGCGATCGCCGCAGGCTTTTCCCGTCTCGGCTTTAAAAAACGGCCGACGAAAATTGCCGATAAACAGGCTGCCGCTGCTGTCGGCCAGGGCCTTCTGATGGAGGAATACACGAAAAATCTGATGGCGTACCAGATTCCGTGCGCGCAGATTCTTTTGAACCGCAGTGACTTTGAGGACCGCCGCCGCTATAAAAACATCTTCGGCTCCCTCTCCGTCCTGCTCGGGCGCGGTGCGATTCCGATCATCAATGAGAACGATACGATCGCGATTGAGGAGCTGAAGGTCGGCGACAACGACACGCTCTCCGCCCAGGTGGCTGCGATGCTGCATGCATCGCTTCTGATTCTGCTGACCGATATCGATGGGCTCTACACTGCCAATCCAAAGAGTGACCCGAATGCGCGCCATATCGACGTGGTAAATGAGATCACGCCGGAGCTCACTGCTGCGGCAGGCGGCGCGGGATCGGGCAACGGAACGGGAGGCATGACAACGAAGCTCTCCGCCGCTTCGCTTGCCACAAGAGCCGGTGTGCCGGTTCTGATCTGCTCCTCGGCGGAGGAAAACAACATTGTGCGTGCGGTGAAAGGAACCGCAAAAGGAACGTACTTTACCGCCAGCGGCCACAACATGAAAACGCGTCTGCAGTGGATGGCGTTCTATGCGCCGAGTGCGGGCAATCTCTACGTCGATGAGGGTGCCGCAGAAGCACTTGCTGTTCAGGCAAAGAGCCTGCTTCCCAAAGGCATCGTGGCAGTCGAAGGCGATTTTAAGAAAGGCGATGTCGTCAGCGTCTTCCGGCGCGGCAGCCATGAATATCTCGGAAAGGGCATTGTCAACTATGACCGGCCGGATCTGCAGAAAATCATGAACGAAAGCACCAGCCACACGGAAGCAATCAACCGCGATAACTGGATCGGCGCGGAATAAATGGTGCCGAATAAAGCATTCTTTTGTTTACGAAAATTCCCCTCCGTGTTATAATATTTGTATTCAGCCGGCTGCAGGTTTTTCTTTCAGCGAGGAAAGGAAGCTGCATCCGGTTTTCCATGTGCTTTTGGTTTTACTTCGAGAGCACAGCAAACACAAAGGAGGGTTTTTACCAATGAAATACGATTTTACATCTCTGATGAACCGCAGCGGCCACGATGCGATCGCTGTCGATCAGATCCCGATTCCGGGTGCGGAAGTCAAAGAGGGCTTCTCCCGCATCCCGATGTGGGTGGCCGACATGAACTTCCCGTCTCTTCCGACCATTCAGGAAGCAATGCACGCGAGAGTCAACGAACCGCATTTTGGCTACTTTGATCTGCCGGATGCATATTTTGACAGCATCATCCGCTGGCAGAAAGAGCGCAACGGTGTGGAAGATCTGCCGCGTGAGGCGATCGGCTATGAGAACGGCGTGCTCGGCTGTGTTGCTTCGGCTGCTGCCGCTTTTACATCCCCGGGCGAATCCATTCTTCTACATTCCCCGACATACATCGGTTTTACCGGTGTTCTTGAGAACTGCGGACGCAATATCGTTCTCTCCGATCTTGTTCAGGATGAGAACGGCGTATGGCGTATGGACTACGCCGATATGGACCGCAAGTTAAAAGAACACAACATTCATTTCGCGATTTTCTGCTCTCCGCACAACCCGACAGGCCGTGTCTGGGAGCGCGAGGAAATTGAAAAAGCGATGGAAATTTACAAAGCAAATGAATGCGTTGTCATCTCCGATGAGATCTGGTCTGACCTGACACTGCCGGGCTTCAAACATATCCCGACGCAGTCCGTTTCGAAGGATGCACGCGAGCGCACCATCGCACTTTATGCACCATCCAAGACCTTTAACCTGGCTGGCCTTGTAGGCTCCTACCACATCATCTACAACCGCATGCTGCGCGACCGTGTGGAGAAGGCTTCGTCCCTTTCTCACTACAATTCTCCGAACGTACTCTCTGTTCATGCGCTGATCGGCGCTTACCGGCCTGAGGGATACCAGTGGGTGGATGAACTGCGCGAAGTGCTGAAATCGAATGCGGATTATGCGTACAACTACATTCTCGAGCATTTCAAGGGCGTGAAGCTTTCCAAACCGGAAGGAACGTACATGCTGTACCTCGACTGCGAGGAGTGGTGCAAGGAGCATGATACCGATATGGATACACTGCTGAAAGCCGGTGTTGCTGTCGGCGTGATCTGGCAGGACGGACGGCCGTTCCACAGACCGTATGCGATCCGCCTGAATCTGGCACTGCCGCATGTGCTTGTAAAAGAGGCATTTGACCGTATGGATAAGTATGTATTCAATGCGAAATAATTGTATTTTCTAATTTTATAAGCCAAACATAATGAAAGACCGAAACGAACATTTTCCTCTGCCGTTCCGGTCTTTCGCTGTTTTGTGTATCCTGTTTTTTCAGTTGTGCTCCAGCTCCCGCTGTGCCAGCATTTCTTCCACGTTGATGCCGTACTTCTTTAAATTGACGCGGCCGTTTTCCAGCACAATGCCGTCTGCCTCCAGCATATCCGCCTGTTTCCCGGCGCCGCCGAAGACAAATTCCGCGGCCAGTTCGCCTTTGGAGTTTACCACACGGTAGCATGGAATGTGCTCCGGATCTGTGTTTTTATGTAAGGCGTTTCCCACAGCACGCGCCATCTTCGGCTCGCCTGCAAGCGCTGCTATCTGGCCGTATGTCGCCACTTTTCCGCGCGGAATCTGCTTTACCGCCTCATAGATTCTTTTGGTCGGGCTGTCCGTGATGATGTCGTAGCTCTCGGCGATCATGGTACGCACAGCGTCATCGGGTACGGTTCCGTCGAGGAGAATCGTGTTCCAATGTTCTTTGTTCTGATGATATCCCGGGATAACTGACGCGAATGCATCGCGCCAGTAGTCCCGCCATTCCGGGTTTGCTTTTACATTCAGCTGAATGATTCCGTCCTTTTCATAGACCCACAGAAATGCCTTTTTGCTTCCTTTCACGCGGATGAGCTGCCAGTTGTCATCGTGGAACGGCGCTTCCTGATATGTGTCCGGGAAGGAAAGACCGTAGGCTAGCGCTTCTTCTCTTGTCTTCATTGCAGACTTCCTTTCTTCCTGTCGCTGGTGTTTTGATATTTTTTCCGCAAAACACCCGCTTTTTTCTGTATTCGTCCTGCCGCTGCGATTCTGCTTTTTTCTGCGGCATTTTTCTTTATTATATCAGTCCGCCTGCTTCTGCGCAATTTTTCACCTGCTATTTTTTCATCTTCGGCTGGAAAATCCAGCTTGCAAGATACGCGAAAATCAACGCCGCTGATGTTCCGACAGCCCCCGCCTTTAATCCGCCCTGGAACAATCCTAAAAATCCGCTTTCTTTTACGGCATCTTTTACTCCCTGAAACAAAAGATGCCCGAACCCGAGCAGCGGCACCGACGCGCCTGCCCCGGCGTATTCTGCAAATGGATCGTAGAGTCCCAGAAAGCTCAACACCGCGCCCGTGCACACAAGCGTTACCATAATTCTTCCCGGCAGCATTTTCGTGCGGTCGAGCAGAATCTGGCACAGGGCACAAATGAGGCCGCCGACCCAGAAGGCATTGAAATATTCCATAAACGTTCCCATTTTACACATCCTCCTCACGCTCGATTACAACCGCCTGTGCAATACCAGGCACACTGCTGCCCTCCTGAAAGCTGACCTTCGACATCAGCGCACCAGTCGGTACAAACAGAATCCTCTTCCACTCTCCGTTTTCCAGCTTCGGCAGCAGATACTCCGCCAGCACCGATGCCGCACAGCCGCAGCCGCTTCCGCCCGCGCCGGTGTCCTGTTTTGCCGGATCGAAGATCAGCATGCCGCAGTCACTGTGCTGTTCCGAGATATCGTATCCTTTTTTCTTCAGCAGCTCCAGCAGAATTTCCCGCCCCACAACGCCGAGATCTCCCGTCACAATGCGGTCGTAATCGGCCGGTTCCCGGTTGAAATCGACGAGGTTCTGTGCAATCGTATCGCACGCAGCGGGGGCCATGCAGGCGCCCATGTTCTGGTTGTCTTTCAGCCCGTAATCAATGATTTTTCCCGTCGTAGCGCCCGTGATTTTCACTCTGCTCTTCGTTTTTCCAAGCACACACGCGCCGCTTCCCGTCACCGTCCAGCTCGCGGACGGCGGGCGCTGGTTTCCGTAGGCGAGCGGAAAACGGAATTCCTTCTCCGCCGTTCCAAAGTGGCTCGATGTCACCGCCAGCACCCGGTCACCGTATCCTCCCGCGACTGCCATCGCGCCAAGCGAAAGCGCCTCTCCCATCGTCGAGCAGGCACCGAACAGGCCGTAGAGCGGGCAGTTCAGATCCACCAGGCCGAACGATGATGCGATTGACTGTGCCAGAAGATCGCCCGCAAAAATCATGCGGATCTGCTCCGGCCTCACATTGGCTTTCTGCATTGCCAGCTTCGCGGTGGCAAGCTGCAGTTCACTCTCGCCCTCCTCCCAGCTCTCCTGCCCGCACATCGGGTCCGAAAGCGTGTGCGAAAAGTATTCGCCCAGCGGTCCATCCTTTTCCTTTTCTCCTACAATCGCCGCGCTGCCCTCGATATAGACGGCTTTGGCAAATGAGATGCTCTGCTTTCCTGTCATCTGTCTCATCGGCAAATTCCTCCGTTTTCTTATTTTGCGTCTTACCATTTCTGACCTTCAGTATTTCCGTTTTTTCCATTCTTACGCATGATTTTCCTGTTTTAGGGAACTCTGTACGCTGTAGCACAAAAATCCTGTTTCAGAAACTTTTAGAGGAATCTTTTTCATGAGTGAAATGCTGTATCTTCAGACGGAGCGGAATATCAAAATCACCAGTCCCGTCGTGACGCTCGGCGATGTGGCGCAGCTTTCCTGTTCAGACGGCGCTGTCCTCGCCCGCAATCAGGTCCGCCGCGTGGCGCATCTTCCCGATGACGGATACGGGCGCTACGTCTGCTCCGCCTCCACCCTCGTCCGCCTCGTCACAGAGGCCGAGGAGCACGTCGATGTCACCCACATCGGCGAGCCGAATTTTATTTTAACGTACGAGGATCCGCGTCAGAAAAACACCTGGATCAGCTGGTGCAAAACGATTCTGGTCGGCATCCTTACGTTTATCGGAACTGCGTTTTCCATTATGACCTTCCACACCGACATCGGCATCCGCGAGCTGTTTTTGGATGTTTACACCCGTTTTCTCCCGCAGATGACGCCCGGATTTTCGGTGCTGGAAATTTCATATTCCATCGGCATCGGCCTTGGCGTCGTGCTCTATTTCAACCATTTCGGACGGCGGAAATTCACGCAGGACCCGACGCCGCTCGAGGTGGAAATGCGGGTCTACGAGGATGATATTGATACGACCATTATCGAACAGAACGACCGCTCCGGTAAAGGAAAGGAGGCTTTTCATGCGAATCCTGCCAGAGATCCTGCTGGCCATGGCCGGTCTTAGCCTTGGTTTTTTCATCGCGAGCGGCCTTGTCGCGCTTGTGATCGGCCTTGGCATCGTGACACGGTACGCCGGCATCACAAAGACAGCAGGGAGCCTGCGTTTTTACGAATGCTGCTGTATGGCCGGGGCGCTGTTCGGCGATCTTTTCTCGCTTGGCACCTTCTCGTTTTCCCTGCCCTCCTGGACGGCCGGTGTGTTCTGGCTTTTTGCGGGCATTTATCTGGGAAGCTGGATCATCGCGCTCGGCGAAGTCGTCAACCTGTTTTCGATCCTCTGCCGCCGGATCGGACTGACGCGCGGACTGCCGTTTGTAATTCTCTGCATGGCGGCAGGGAAAATCGCAGGCTCTCTCTATTATTTTGCAAGTGGATTTCAATAAGAACTGGAGGTAAGATGTGATGCAGAGTTTAAAAAGTGAACGGGCCAAAAAAGAATACGAACAGTTTGTCAAAGAGGTGACGCCAAAGCAGAATCTCTTCTGCAATATGGCAAAAGCCTTTATCGTCGGCGGTCTGATCTGTGTCGTGGGGCAGATTCTGCTCCATATCGGCAAAACGCAGTTCTCGCTCAGCAAAGATGACGCCGGCTCCTGGTGCTCGCTGATTCTGATCCTTAGCAGTGTGATTTTAACCGGCCTCAACATCTATCAGAAAATCGTCACCTTTGCCGGCTGCGGTGCGCTCGTCCCGATCACCGGCTTTGCCAACTCGGTTGCAGCTCCTGCGATTGAATATAAAAAAGAAGGACAGGTCTTCGGCATCGGTGCGAAAATTTTCACCATCGCCGGACCTGTCATTCTGTACGGTGTCTTTGCAAGCTGGCTGCTCGGCTTTCTCTATTGGCTGTGGACCGCTGCCGGGAACTGGTTTTAAATCAGTTCCGCAGCGCTTCCGCCTCTTCTTTTGTGCAGCCCTCGCGGCTGTAACGGGCTTTTTCATAGCCGTCGTGCAGCCGTCTCATGCCGTCGCCGGAAAGCTCGTTTCTCTCTTCCAGCTCCGCCGGGGTTTCGGCTCCGGTCGGCTGGTATTTTCCGGCTTTTTTGATCGTTTTTTTATACTGCCGGCGGATACGCATATTCGGGGAGAGATAGCCCTCTTTCTTTTCCCGCCGCCACGGCAGATTTTCCCGTTCGTCGTTTCCCTGATGCAGGAAGAGAACTTCGTCCTTCTCATCCTCTGAGAAGGCTTTTCCCGCATTTTTTACGCTCTGGTAAATCACCCGCAGAACCGCGATTCCGACGGCAACCATCACAAGATACATGACCGCCGTAAAAAGATTCTGGATCCACTGCGGCATCGTTTTGTACTCTTTGTCCCCCAGCATATCGGACAGATCGGTCTGCTCCATGCCCTGCGGCGTCTCGGCCTCCGGTGTTTCGATCGTAAGATCGCTTTCCAGCTCTTTCGGCTCATAACCTGCGATCGCCTCCGCAATCGGATCCTTTCCGTAGAGCGCCGATGGGAGCACGAACAGTACCAGAAGGAGTACTGCAATTTTCAGGATCAGTTTTCCCGTCCGCTGCATCGTCTCCACCGGGAGATTGGCGATTTTCTGATGGTCACGGATGAACCCGTGCATGCCATCGAGGTACTGGCAGAAGAAGCACAGAAATACATCTGCAAAGAAAAACCAGAAGATCAGATGCCAGTAGAACGGCATTTTCATCAGCACACCGATCACATACTGTATCATAAACCAGAGAAAATGAAGGGGCTTTGGCTCATCGAGGAGCGTCGGGATCTCCCACGCTTCCATATCCGCCAGCGGCATTGAGCCGGCCGGCAGTTCCTGCGCTGCTTTCTTTAACTGGCCTTTGCGGATTCTGACATAGCCGCGGATCAGGAAAATCACAGCGGCCATAAGACCCGTCATCACGCCGGAAAGGCTCTCCAGAAATGCAGGAGAAATACCGTTCTCAAACTTGTTTTTTCCATCGTTTGCCGCCGCAGCCGCTTCAATTACCGCTGCCGCCTGCACACTGAACAGGGAACAGAAAAATTTCGCTGCCAGATACGTCACCGCGCAGACCGCAATTCCGCCAAGCAGAAACTGCCAGAGTGCTTTCGTTTTCCGGATCAGAATCCAGCTTGCGGCGGCCGGAATCAGCAGCAATAAGGATATGGCGCAGAAATACAGCGCCTCCCGTCCCGTCAGCGCCAGAAAACCGGCGGCAAAGCCATAGATGCCGGCGAATAAAAGCCAGACATGAAGCCAGGTCAGCGGAATCTGTACCGGTGTCTTTTTTATTTCCATGGTTTCACCTCCCAGCCGATTGCGGTGTACGCACGGTTCTGCTCCGACGGAACTTCTTCGCCCGGCAGATACGGAATCACCCACAGCACCTGGTTCTGCGCACCGGAGAGCAGATGAAGCGCCTCACGGACCTCATCGGTTCTGTTTTTGGATACGACAACGTAGGTGTGGCCGGTGAGCTCTTTTTCCGCCTCTTTGTGCAGAAACTCCGCGCTGCCTGTGAGATTGCCCCCAAGCTGCACGCACGCCAGTTTCCGGTTCAGCTCCGCTGTTTTTCCGGCGCCCGCTGCCAGATGGGCACGCAGCTCCTCGCCGGTCTCCTCATCTTTCGCATTGCTCTTCACCCACAGATTCATCTTGTTTTTCACCATCCGCGCCGCAAGCGAAGACGTGATGCGGATGCTCTCCTCGACCTGCGCTTCCTCGCGCAGAATGTTGGCGTCCTCGATATCGAGAAGCACCGTAACTTCCACGCTCGTCGTCGCGTCAAACTGGTTGACCATCAGATCTCCCATCCGTGCCGACGATTTCCAGTTAATGCGGTTCATCGGGTCTTCTTTCCGGTAATCGCGGATACCGGAAAATTCAAACGGGTCCTCGTACAGGCGATTCCGTGACAGAACCATGCCCGACACGGCACGGCAGATCATCTGAATCCGTGCAGTATCGACCTGGCGCGGGTAAACGTACATCTGTGTCTGCTGCGGGTAATCGCTGTAAAGACCCTCCCGGAAAAAGAGATCGTACGCTACGGCATGCGCACCGGTGATCTCGTAGAATCCTCGTTTTTTCGCCTGAAACGGCAGTGTTCTCGTGACCTGCTGATGAAACAGGAACGAAAAGACATCGCGTTTGTAGCTCTGGTCGGTGATGCTCGCGTTTGCTTTTGCCTCGCGGTCGAATTCCAGATTGCGGCTCATCGAAATGCCAAGCTCGAGTGCCGGAATCGGCAGCAGTTTGTCGTTTACGACGACCTCTTTTAACGTACTCTCCTCGCCCTCATAGATCGCGGAATCCTGGAAGCTGACCTGGATTCTCAGATTTTTCTGCCAGTTTTTCTGGTACAGCTTTTTCTGCAGAAACCAGGCGAGCGCCATTCCAAATAGTAATAAAAGAAGCATAGTCCGTTACCTTCCTGACCAGTTTTCGGTCGGCAGATCGATGCGGTTTAAAATTTCCTCGATCACCGATTCTGCGGCTCTTCCGTCGTCTGCGCCGATCTGCATGGTGAGACGGTGTGCGAGTACCGGAACAGCCACGGTCTTGAAGTCCTCCGGCACAACGTAGTTTCGTCCCTGCACCAGCGCGTGGCCCTGTACGGCACGTAAAAATGCGAGTGTTCCACGCGGGCTCACACCGCTTGCAATTTTGCTGTTGACTCTCGTCTCCTGTACGATGCGGACGAGATACTGTACCAGTTCCGGATGCAGGTAGACTTCTTTACACGCCTCCTGCAGGGCACGGATTTCTTCTTTTTGGCAGACGGACGACAGCTCGGCGAGCGGCTCCTCGGTCAGGAAACGGGCGATCATCTGCGTCTCTTCCGCCGGGCTTAATGCTTCCATCGAAAGTTTCATTAAAAAACGGTCCATCTGCGCCTCCGGCAGCTGGAAGGTTCCGAGTGTCTCGAGCGGGTTCTGCGTGGCGATGACGAGGAACGGCTCCTCGAGCGGCCGTGTCACACCATCCACGGTGATCTGGCGCTCAGCCATGCACTCGAGAAGGCTGCTCTGCGTCTTCGGCGTTGCACGGTTGATCTCATCGGCAAGCAGAATGTTGCAGAAGGCAGGGCCTTTCGAAAAGACGAACTCTCCGCTTTTGGCATCAAAATAATTGAGACCGGTGACATCGGACGGCAGTAAGTCCGGTGTGAACTGGATGCGGCCGAACTCTGCCTCGACGGATTTCGCAAGGGATTTCGCCATGACCGTTTTTCCGGTTCCCGGGACATCCTCGAGCAGGATATGACCTTTGGCAACAAGGCAGGTCAGGACAAGCTCGATCGTGCGCTCGTTTCCGATCATGACCTTTGCGATATTTTCTTTTAATTGCTGCAATACATTATTTTCCATGTTTTGCTTCCTCCAATAGTAAGATTTAATAAAAAAATCCACCCCTCGCTGTTCTGTTTTGTGAGAACAGCACGATAAATTTATTTTACAGCACATATTTTCGGAAGACAAGCAGAAAAAGGACGATGCTGTACATACTTTTCACAGCATCGCCCTTTACGGTTTCTTCTATAAATTAGCTTGTCTCTTACAGTGCTTTCCGGTACAGCGCCTCGATGTCCTGCTGACGGGACGCTCTCGGGTTGACGGCGATGTTTCCGCTCTTCATCGCATCTACCGCCATCGGCACGATTTTGCTCTCGATCTCCTCTGCTGTCACTTCTTTTCCCTTTGCCGCCTGGCGGATCGCATCGGTCAGGCTGGCCGGGATTCCGATGGCTGCGGTCAGCTCGCGGACCGCGCCGACCAGCATCATCGGCTCAAATTCATCGGCGTATGCCGGGATTTCGCTGATGTAGTTGTAGATCTTCAAATATCTTCCATAGTCTGCCAGTGCATTGTACTCTGCGATGACCGGAAGCAGAACGGCATTTGCCACGCCGTGCGGCACATCGAAGAAGGCGCTCACAGGATGACTCATTGCATGGACATTTCCAAGTCTTGCGTAGGAAAATGCAATACCCGCGAACAGTGAACCGGTCAGCATCGCCTCTGCGGCTTCGAGATCGGTTCTGCGCGCCACGAAACGGCGGATATTTTTACCGATCAATTCCATCGCTTTTTCTGCCATGGCATCGGAGAACGGAGATGCGGCTGTGGAAATATAAGCCTCCTCCGCATGGATAAAGGCATCAATACCGCAGGCTGCTGCAACGGATGCCGGAGCGGAAATTAAAAGTTCCGGATCGAGAATGGCATACTCCGGCAGAAGTTCATAGCTGAATACGGTCAGCTTGTAATCTCTGCTGTGGTCGGTGATCACGGAAAATGCGGTCACCTCGGAGCCGGTTCCCGCAGTCGTCGGAATGGCAATCAGCGGGACAATTTTTCCCGGCACTTTGTGTGCGCCTTCGTATTCCGTGATGCTTCCGCCGTATTTTGCCGTCACACCGACGGCCTTTGCAACGTCCATCGGAGAACCGCCGCCGAGTGCTACGAGAAAGTCTGCGCCGGAAGCAAGATAGCTCTCGGTTGCTTTTTCTACTGTCGTCACAGACGGATTCGCCTCAATATCTGTGAAAATATCGGCTGCGATGCCTGCCGCTTTCAGGCTGTCCGCTGCTTTGTCCACAACGCCCATTTTTTTCAGGGTAGGACCGGAAAGAATCATCGCATGGGTTCCGCCCATCTTCTTGGCACACTCCGGCAGTTTGGCAAGCGTTCCTGCTCCGACAATAATATTCTGTGGAATCGAAAATTCGAATGGATTCATCTTATTTTTCCCCTTTCTTTCAGAAAGCGTGCCGAAAATTTTTCTTTCCGACACGCTTTGTTTTATCCTATCTCAGCTTCAGCCAGCCATTTTTGCAAGAACACGGTCGATCGCTGCATCGATGACAACGTCGAGTTCCGCATCGTCTGCCTCCGGCATCAGGGACGCTGCGTCCTCGTCGGAGATCAGCTCGATCAGACTGCCGAATTTCTCTTTATATTTGAACTTGCAGACTGCAAAGAATACAACACCGAGGAGGCTCCAGCCGCCTACCATCAGCCACTCCTGCCATACCAGTGTTCCGCCGGAACCAGGAATGCAGTAAACAAGCACCATGCATCCGGACATCAGAACTGCCATTGTTCCAACAAATTTGTATGCCGGAACACGGTACGGACGCGGCATATCCGGCTCTTTCTTCCGCAGGATCAGGAAGGAAAGAGATACCATACAGTAGGCAAGACAGCATCCAAAGTTACCTGCATCACAGATCCACACCATCATGCCTCGTCCTGCAAACGGAGCCAGCATAGTCAGCGCGCCGATCAGGAACAGGGCGTTGATCGGAGTTTTGTGCTGCGGATGAAGCTTTGCGAACATCGGCGGAATCATGTAGGATTCAGCCATAGAGTACAGGGCACGGGAACCGCCGATCATAAAGGAGTTCCAGGATGTGATGATACCGCACATACCGCCGACGATGATGACTTTTGCCATAACCGCTGTACCGAACGCTTTCGCCATCGCATCTGCTGTGACAAGTCCGGTTCCTGCTTCCGAGCTCAGGATTTCGGACGGGTTCAGCACATAGCCGACAGCCAGGATAACACAGGAATAGAAAACAACAGCGAGTACAACTGAGAGAATCATCATTTTACCGATTTTCTTTAACGGAACGTTGATTTCCTCTGCTGCCTGCGGGATAACGTCAAAGCCGATGAAGAAGAACGGGGTAACAACAGCAACTTTGATGATGTTCTGGAACATCGTTCCGGTGCTCTCGCCGACGAACATCTGTCCCTGCAGATTGCTGGAATCTCCGTTGATCACGGATGCCACAATCAGAAGGATACCAGCGCCGCCGATGATACAGGTAAGGACCGTCTGCAGAACGGCTGCTGTTTTTGCGCCCAGTACATTGATCAGTGTGATGAGGAACGCTACAATAACGGCTACGGCTACCCAGGAAGCATAGATATCAAATCCTGCCACGCTGTACATATAGCCTTTCAGGAATCCCGGCCACAGATATGTGATGATGGTTGGGAAGGCGCACGCCTCGAAACACGTAACACTGACGTATCCTAAAATAATCGCCCAGGTACAGATGAACGAACCGTTCGGGCCCATCGCCTTGTAGCTGAAGACGTGCTCGCCGCCGCACTGCGGCATCGCTGCAGTCAGTTCTGCGTAAGTCAGTCCGATGAAGAAGATCATGACACCGCCGATCGCAAACGCAATTGAAGCTCCTACAACGCCGCCCTTCTGAATCCAGCTTCCTGAGGATACGACCCAGCCCCAGCCGATCATGGCTCCAAAAGCGATGACGAGAATATCCCATGCACCTAATACTTTGTCAAATTCTGATTTTTTCTGTTCCATGGCTTATTCCTCCCCGCTTCCGTATTTCTTCTGAATCAGTTCCTCGAGATACTCCGCTGTGCCCTCCACACCAAGGAATGCACTGTTGATCAGAATGTCTCGGTTGTGCCGGTCTCCGCGGTTGCTGCCGGTCAGCGCCAGATGACGCTTGTGATACCGTTTGTCCTTCTCGAGCAGCAGAATTTTTGCATCGCTCTCGGAAAGGCTGTGGCTCTTCATGATATTCTGAATGCGGATCTCATCCGGTGCATAGATAAAAGCCCGGAGGAGCTTGATATCTTTGCTGTCCTTTAAGATGTAATCCGCGGATCGTCCGATGATGACGCAGGCTTCTTTTTCTGCCAGTTTCCGGATGATCTGCTTCTGTACATGAATCGCACGCTCGGTCAGGTCCGCATATTTGGAGAAGGATCCACGGACATCGCCATCGGCTCCTTTTCCGGCAATCGTACCGCCCTCTTCTACACGGTTCATGATGTCTTTCGGAATTCCGACTTCTTCAATAATCTGATCCACCAGCTCGCGGTCGTAGAACTTAATTCCGAGATCCTCCGCAATTTTCCTGCCGATGGCATTTCCTTTGGCTCCGTACTCGCAGCCGATTGTGATAACCAGATGTCCCATACCGTTTTCCTCTCACATTTAATTTCTCTGTTTTACCTGTTGTTTCCGATTCACAGAATGAAAAGAAAAACAGGACCGGGGCGAAGCATGGTTCTTTGCTTTTTGACGTCCTTGTCCTGTTCTTTTCACGCTATGAGATTTTCTTTGTTTCTATAAGAATTCTTTATTTTTCCAGAGCTTTTACGGTTTCTTCGATGATAGCAACTGCCTTGTCGCAGTCCTCCTCGGTTACGATAAGCGGAGGGATCAGACGAATGATGTGCGCTCCGATGGCTGTGATCAGCAGATGGCGGTCAAGGCAGCCATGTTTGACTTCTACGCCGCTGATGGTATCATCAAACTCTACGCCGACCAGCAGTCCCTGATGTCTGACTTCTTTGACATGCGGCAGTTTTGCTAATTTTTCTGCGAAGTAATCACCGACTTTCTTTGCATTTCCGGCAAGGTCGCGGTCGATCAGTTCGTTGACTTCTGCCAGTGCTGCTGCACAGCTGACTGGATGGCCGCCGAATGTGGTTCCGTGAGATCCCGGGGTAAAGGCTTTTGCTACTTCAGCTGTTGCGCAGATTGCGCCAATCGGCATTCCGCCGCCAAGACCTTTTGCCATGGATACGATATCCGGTTTGATGCCGTAGTTCATGTAAGACATTACCGCACCGGTTCTGCACCAGCCGGTCTGTACTTCATCAATCAGAAGCAGCATGTCGTTCTCATCACAGAACTTCCGGAGTCCCTGCATGAACTCTTTCGTTGCCGGATGAACACCGCCTTCGCCCTGTACCGGCTCAACCATGATGGCGATGGTGTTTTCGGTACATGCATCTTTGAAGGCCTGCAGATCATTGTACGGTGCATAGGAGAAACCGTAGGTCATCGGTCCGAATCCAACCTGGCATCCGTTGCCCGGCTGACCGGTTGCAGACATGGCACCGAAGGTTCTTCCATGGAAGCCCATCTTTGCGGTTACGATGTGGTAACGGTTCGGGCCGTATTTCTCGATGCCGTACTTTCTTGCCATTTTGATCATGGCCTCGTTCGCCTCGGTACCGGAGTTCTGATAGAAGATCTTGTCCATGCCGATGGTCTCGCAGACTTTCTCAGCAAGCAGTGCCTGCGGGATGGTGTATGGATAGTTGAAGGTATGCATGATATCGTCGAGCTGCTCTTTTGCTGCAGCAACAACTTTCGGGTTTCTGTTTCCGGCGTTGTTTACGGCGATGCCTGCGTAAAAGTCAAGATACGGCGTTCCGTTTTCGTCGTACATGTACATCCCCTCTGCGGTTTCTGCAAGGAAATCGAAACGCTCGTAGGTCTCGATCATGTACTTGTTTACTTTGTCTTTGATGTCCTGAACCGTTAATCCTGTGTCTTTTAATCTCATAGTGTTATCCTCCCATAGCGTTGAAAAGATTTTTTAAATAAAAAACAAAAAAGCAAAGACTACTTATTGGTAAGCGTCTTTGCTTTGTTTTTCGTTTATTATTTTGTACAACCATACAATAGCACCACTCCCTATATTTGTCAATTACTTTTTTTAAAAAGTTTTTTATTTTTTGTTTTTTCTTTAACACCCGCTTTTTCTATTCTTTTTTGATGTTTTTTCGTCTTCCGCCGTATTTTTTTCATATCCATTGTTTTTTATTCTGATGTTCCAGCGGATTTCTGTCTATTATATTGAACAGTTCATTCAAAAAAAGAAAGCCTGTTATTCTGCGGCTTTTAGTGATAGTCGAGAAAGAAACACATGCAGCTCGTCTTCTCCGTCCCTCTGTTGCGGTAGATGTGGGTCTGGTCTGTCTCGAAACGGAATGCCTGCTTCAGGTGGATCTCATGCTCTTTTCCATTGCACTCCACGGTCATCACGCCGTCTGTCACCACCAGGTACTCTCTTGTTTTCTCTCCGTGGCCGCCGCTCACATACGTTCCGCCCGGTTCGATGTCGATGCGGTAGATTTCCACAAGCCGCGTGTCCTCATACGGAAAGCACGTCCACACAGTGTACTGCCCCTCCAGCTCTTTCGTCGGAACCAGATCCTCCGGTGTCACAAGATAACTATCCACCAGCGGCGTTGCAATCAGCTCCTGAAATTCAATCCGCAGGCCGCTCGTAATCTTCCCGAGCACGCCAAGCGACGGGTTCGCCGTTCCCTTTTCGATCTGCGAGAGCATACTCTTGCTGACCCCGGTCTGCTCTGAGGCCTGGTCGAGACTCATCCCTTTCGACTGCCGGATCCGTTTCAGATTGACCGCCACATTTTCTGTCAGATAATCCATGTTCTTCCACCTGCCTTTCTTCGTATTTCGCTCATTGTAGCACACCTTCCTCCGATATTCCAGTGAATATTTTCAAACTTTCTGCCGCCTTTCCCCGCTTCGCCTTTCTTTTCTTCCTTTATCCGCCCGGGTTTCAGGCGCTTTTCTCTGCCTTTCCCAGGAAAAGCGCCCTTCCGCCGGATTTGTATTTTTGTCAGACCTTTTCCATCCGCATCTGCCGCAGAATCTTCTTTTCCATCCGCGACACCTGCACCTGCGAAATCCCCAGTTTTCCGGCGATCTGCGCCTGCGTCATGTCCTGAAAATAGCGCATGTAGATGAGCTGCCGCTCCTTCGCGGGCAGTCGTCCCAACAGCTCTTCCAAGAAAATCCGGTTCAGCAGCTTTTCCTGCCCGTTCTCTTTTTCCGGAATGCGGTCCATCAGAGAAATATCGTGGTTTTCCCCCTGATAGATGGTCTTCTGCAGCGATTCCACCTCCGCGCCGGACTCCATCGCCTCCACGATTTCCTCCACGGTAACATCAAGCTCCCCCGCTATCTCCGCCAGCGTCGGATCGCGCCCGTTCTCCCGCTCCAGCCGCTCCCGCACCGCATACGCTTTCCACGCCAGTTCCCGGATCGGGCGGCTCACCTTCACCATCCCCTCCGACCGCAGAAACCGCCGGATCTCCCCCGCAATCATCGGAACCGCATACGTCGAAAAACAGACTTCAAACGAAGGATCAAATTTATCAATCGCCTTCAACAGCCCAATGCTCCCGATCTGGCACAGATCCTCCATCTCCACCCCGCGGTTTGCAAACCGCCTCACCATGCTCCAGACCAGTCCCATATTTTCCTCTGCCAGTGTATCCCTTGCCGCTTTATCCCCTTCGTGTGCCTTTTCGATCAGGGCAAGCGTATGTTCCATGCATTCTGACTCCTATGACTTCCGATCCGGCCCTTACATTTCCGGATGCACACCAATTTTCCGTTTCATCACCACTTCCGTCCCCCATCCCGGATGCGACCTTACTTCCAGCTCATCCATAAACGCCTCCATAAACGAAAACCCCATCCCCGACCGCTCCAGCTCCGGGCAGGTCGTAAACATCGGCTCCATCGCCTTCTCCACATTTTCAATCCCGACGCCGGTATCTTTTACCGTCACCTGAAACACCTTCTCCTCCAGATCCAGCACACACTTCATCTGAATTTTCCCTTTTTCCTGCCGGTATCCGTGAATCATCGCATTCGTAACCGCCTCCGAAATCGCCGTCTTGACATCCGCCACTTCCTCCACCGTCGGATTCAGCTGCGCCAGAAACGCCGCCGCAGACACCCGCGCAAAACTCTCATTGCAGGGACGGCTCTCAAATTCCAGCGTCATCGTATTCCACCGCATCTTCTCTTCTGTTTTCATCCTTTCTCGCATCATCCCATTCCCCTTTCTGCCCACTCCCCGTCCAAAACCTACTTCCACGTCTTCTCCTCTTCCACCTCAATCACCCGCGTCACCCCCGACATCACCAGCATCCTCCGCATCCGCTCTCCCACATGCACCGCTCTCACCTTCCCGCCAATCAGCTCCATCTCCCGAAACCTTCCCATCACCAGTCCAATCCCCGAACTGTCCATAAACACCGTCTTCCGAAAATCAAACACCACCTCCCTCACATTCCTCTCCACCAAAATCTCCCCCGCCTCCTCCCGAAGCCGGTCAGCCACAAAATGATCCACCTCTTCCGGAAGCCTAATCGTCATCACCGCATCCTTCACCCAAACACGATTATCCATTTCCCATCCTCCCTCTTTCCTGTCATAAAATAAAAAACACAAAAGATTTTTCGCCGTAAAGCGAATTTCATCTTTTGTGTTTTATCTTCTCACTTTTATACTTTTTTGCCCTTCGTCCCACGCACCCTCCGCGTAGTCAGTAGTATCATCCCGACGAAACAGCGCCGCATCTCCTGCGGCATTCTGCCCCGTGGGCGTCCGTCCTCACTATTCCTCCGTCTTCACAGTCCCCCCCAGCGCCTCAATCTGCTGCTCGGCCTTAGTAGCCTTCTGGGTTCCCGGGAACTTATCGATGATCTCCTGGAACACCAAAATCGCATTATCGGTATCCCCACTCAGCCGATACGCATGCGCCAGATAGTTAAGCACCGTATAGTCACCGTCGTTGATATTCTTAGCCTTCGAAAGCTTATCAATCGCCTCAGTGTAATTCGCATCGTCAAATGCATTCACACCCGACTGCGAAAGCTCCTGGAACATAGACGACTGCATGCTCTTGTAAATAGTGTCATACACAGCCTTTGCGTCCACAGAAAGCACCTCCGGGTTGACCTCGGTCAGTGCGTTTGTTGCGTTGCTCGTGTTGCCCTGCTGCTGCGCTTCCACAGCCTTTAGAAGGTTCTCGTAGGAAGCCGCCGTATCCTGTGCCGTCTGGATCTGCTGCTGCGCAGAAGCCGTCGTTTCGTTCAGAGAATCCACCTGGCTCTGGAGCTGGTTCAGCTGGGCCTCCTGGCTCGCCATCTTGCCGCTGTATTCCACAACCTTCTCGTCCGCCTGCCGGTTAATTCGCTGCGTATTCGCAGGCCCGATCAGGAACCACACAACCAGTGCGCCAAGCACCAGCCCAATACCGATATTCAGCATCGTTGCCGCTGTAGACGTCTCGCGGAACGTCGGCGGAATAATCACCGTATCCCCGCTTACCACACGCTCACGCTCGTCCTCGCGCTGCTCCTCCGTGCGCTCCCTGCGGCCGAACCGCCGCGGCTCCAGCGACGTCTGCGTACCCGTCTGGAAATCAACCTCCTTCAGGAAACGAAGCGTCGTCGAGTTCGTCTTGTCAATTTTCGCCGCCTTTTTCAGAATCTTCCGCGCTTTCTCATACTCACCCTTGTGAATATAAATCAGCGCCAGCAGATGATATCCCTTGATCAGCTTCGGATTCTGGTTCAGAATCTTGCGCAGCTGGATCGCAGCCACATCCTCATTGTTCTCGCGGCAGCATTTCAGCGCACTGTTGTATTTCTTGATCGTCTGATTGATCATATCCAGCTTCGCCTGCTCCGCCTGCAGCGTCGCAATATACTCCGTCGCCACATTATTCTCCGGCATAATATTCTTGCTGATGATCCACTCACTTAACGCCGCAACCGCTTCACCCGTCTCAAAATAGACAAGGCCTAACAAGTTCCGCGCATGGATATTGTATTTGTTAAACTTCAGGCTCCGCCGCAGCATATCGATCGCTCCGGAAAGATCCCGGATCTCTGCCTTGTCGAGGCCCAGATTGTAGTACATATTCGAAAGAGAAAAACATTTTCTCTGTACTCTCAGGTTAAAACCACAGTTGGGACAGATCTCCATTCCGACGTCCACAACCGATTTACAATTCATACAGTTCATTCCGGCACCTTACTCTTCCTTTTCCGCTTCTGTCTCGTTTTCCTGTTCCGGCTTGTCGTTTTTCATCATTTCTTTCAAAATGTCGATCACATCCGTCAGATCACGGCTGTAAATCGCATCCTCCACCTCGTCCACATCGAGACACGGTTTAAACTTCTTCAGTTCTTCTTCGTAATTTAACATAAACAAAAAATTCCTTCCTGTATTCGCTAACCATTCCGCTTTGCAAGATATGCTTTCAGTTCGCCCGCCAGATACAGAGAACCCACGCAGAACAGCATGCCGCTGCCCTTTTTGCCCAGTGCCTTCTCATATGCTGCCCCGATCTCCGGTTCCGCGCAGACATCCGTGCATCCTGCTTTTCTGAAGTCCTCTGCAAGCACTTCCGCCGGTACGACGCGGCTTCCGTCGATCTGCGTTGCAACAACATGAGACGGATGGATGCCCTCGCAGATTTCACCGATCATCTCATGATAGTGCTTGTCTGCAACTGCCGTGAACAGAATCGTGATCTCGTTTTCTTTCGCAAAATAGCCTGCCGTGCTGACAAACTGTGCAATGCCGTCCTCGTTGTGCGCGCCGTCGATGATGACGCCCGGCGCAGCCATTTCCATACGGCACGGCCATTTGATCTTCGAAAGGCCTTCCGCAAGCACGTTCTTAGGAATGTCGTGCACGTCCTGCAGAATATGCATCGTGTAGAACGCAAGGCTTGCATTCATCATCTGGTATTTTGCCACGTACGGAATCGCAAGCTCTGCTTTTTCGCCGCCTGGGTATGCAAAGGTAAAGGTGATTCCCTCGCGGCTCTGTGTTTTCATCTCATAGAACGACGGCTCCATCGGCCATGCCGGGCTTCCCATCTCTTTCGCCTTTGCGGCAATGACAGAAGCCGGACCTGGCTGGCTGGCGTCGTAGATCACCGGGACACCGGCTTTGATGATGCCGGCTTTCTCTCCCGCAATCGCCTCGAGGGTGTCGCCGAGATACTCGGTGTGGTCGCGGCTGATGGACGTGATGATGCATGCCAGCGGCTTTTCGACCACATTTGTCGCATCCAGCCGTCCGCCAAGGCCGGTCTCCATGACCAGGTATTCCACGCCGGCTTCTTTGAAAATCAGCATTCCCATCAGGAACAGCGTCTCAAAATAGCTCGGATGGCCTTCGCCCTCCGCCTCGTATTCTTTGGCTGCTTTTTCCACTTTGAGAAATGCGTTAAGAAACTGCTCATCCGACACATCTTCCCCGTTGATCTGGAACCGCTCGTTGATGCGTACAAGGTGCGGGGAGGTAAAAAGTCCTGTCTTTTTGCCGCCTGCAAGCAGCATCGCATTCAAGTACGCGCAGACGCTTCCCTTTCCGTTCGTGCCCGCCACATGGATAATTTTGATCCCTTCCTGCGGATTCCCAAGGCGCGAAAGAAGCTCCCTCGTATGTTCCGGCGGATGCTTCACCGTAAATTTCGGTATTGTTTCGATATAATCAACTGCTTCTGTATAATTCACCTTATTTCACCATTCTTCAGTATTTTAGGGCTGCTTTCAGACCCTAGTACATCGTTTCGTAAATAACTATACCAATCACGCAGGATGCAGATTCGAGTGTGCAGGTATAAAAATGTAGGCGTAGCGGGCTACGCCGAGGCTTTTATGCCTGTGCAATCGGATTTGCAGACAAGTGAGTGGTATAGTTATTTCGAAAACGATGTACTAGTATCATTATAATCGAGTGACCGGATATGTCCATAGCAATTTTCAAAATTTTGTCCCGACTTTTCGACTTTCCCCGTAAAAAGATACAGTGGGACGTCAAAATCCGCCCCACTGTATGATCTTTCGGACACTCTTTTTAATTCTGCAGACCGCCGTCTTCGGCCGGTTTATCGCTGTTTTCTGTTTTTGACGGCTCAATCTTGTCGCCTTCGCCCTCCGGCGCACCGGACGGCGCTGCCGTCAGTTCATCCTGCGGCGCAGTGCTCGTATTGGCATTTTCCTGCGTCACATCCGTTTTCGTGCTGTCCGGGTTCGGCATCGGCGTCGGTGTAGATACCGTTTTTGGCTCTTCATACATCATCGGCTCTGTCCTTGTCAGCACCTTCTTCGTCGAGCTGTTGCTCTGCTGCGCGATTGTAATCTGATCACCGTCTTCCAGGGTCAGACTATGCACCATCAGAATCGACGGGCTGACATAAACGGTATCCTGTATCTCCTCGTTGACTTCCACGCGGCTCGATGCCGTAAAGTTTTCTCCGTAAAAATACCAAGTATCTTCTCCGGATTTTTCGATTCGTTCCAGTGTTACCGGCAGAGCACCCATCTGCAGCTTCACACGCTCATACGGTGTCTCTCCGTCTTCTCCGTAAACGTACCGTTTTCCATACAGCATATCATACTGCAGCACCTCGAGATCCACCTGATAATTCTTCGTATTCCGTCTCGTCTGATGATACCGGAAAATGGTTCCGTCATGAATTCCCACACGTTTCATAACCTCTGCTGCAATCTGGTAGGAAGCAATGTTTTCCTGTTTCCTTTTCAGTCCCATGTTATCCCAGATCACGTATTCGGTCTGATACAGATAGCGGTTCTCCAGATCTTCTACTTTCAGTCCCATCGTTGGCAGATGGTCCCCGTACATCACAAGTACCACCGGCTCCGGATAATCCGCAAGCTTTGTCGTCAGCTCTTTGACAAATATGTCCATCTCATGAATCTGATTTACATAATATTCCCAGGAGTAATTATTTTTTTCCCGGTCCTCCGCGCCTGTCACTGTAATCTCCGGATCGTCAAGCACCGGCTCTGTCGGATAATCACCGTGGCCCTGTACCGAAATCGTATAGATATAATCCGGTTCGTCTGTCGCATCGAGCGTTTTTATGATCTCTTTTGTCAGAATATGGTCTTTTACCCATCCTGTCGCCGTCACATCCGAGATATCCGGCATATATTCCTCCGAGGTAAAGGTATCAAAACCAAGACGTGAGAACACACTTCTTCTGGAATAGAAGTTTGCTTCATTGTTGTGGATCGCATGGGTCGCATAGCCAAGATTCTTTAAAACATACGGTGCACTCTCACACGTCTCCTCTGAAAGCACCGATTTGTACGGATACTCACCCGCTCCGAAATACCGGAGGCTCATGCCGGAAATAGTTTCAAACTCTGTGTTTGCTGTTCCGGCTCCCACCACCGGCACGCGGAGATAACCGGAAGAATAATCCTTCATCAGCTGCCGGTAATACGGGATCGGGTCCTCGGAAATGTTGAGGAAATTAACCAGCTCCGGATCGAAAAAGGACTCCAGCTGCAAAAAGATAATATTCGGTTTTACCGTATCATCCTCTTTTTGTTCGCCTTCACTCGTCTCAATCTGTTTCACGAGCTGTTCGGAATAGCCGTTCGGCTCTGAAATTCCCGTATCAAACAGGGTGACTGCCAGACAGTACGGATAGCCGTAATCCTGGTAGGCAAATGCGATGTTGACAAAATAGCTGGAAAGCACACGCTTTGCAAGCGCCAGATTCGTTGCTCCCGTAAAGAGTACAATTACCAGAGCAATCAACGGCACATTCAGATACCAGCGGATTTTCCCCTGAAATTTCGGTCCTTTGATCCAGACCCATACAAAAAATGCCAATAATGCCACAAGAGCTGCCGCAACGAGGATCATGGTACCTTTCGACAGATACTTCGTCACGACCTTGGCACCATCGCTTAAGTTCCGCAAATCCGGCCCGGTAAACGGTGTGACGCGGTTCGCCAGAATCACACCGTTGATGATACCGAGCAGCAGCCAGAAACAGCTCATCACCAGCCGTACCAGCACACGTCTGCGGAACAGATAAACTACCATAAAAGTAGTGAAGATCAAAAATGCATTGTACAAAAAGACCCATGGGCTTTCCACCATGTAGCTCCATGCAGATGCCAGCGAATGGCGGGAAAATGCTTCAATCACCAGATACAGAATACAGCATCCCAGGGCCTGCAGCGGCAACGAGAGCCAGTTGCAGACTTTCACTACGGTTTCCTTGTTTCCATGCAGTTTTTTTCCTTTTTTCATTTATTTTTTCAGCTGCTCCAATCTTGTCTGAACCTGCTCCATCATCTGCTGATAGTTCGCCAGTTTTTCTTTCTCTGCCTGAACCTTTGCCTCCGGAGCTTTGTTAATAAAGTTCGGGTTGCCAAGCATGCCGTTGGAACGTGCGATCTCTTTTGTCAGACGCTCTTCCTCTTTCGTAAGGCGGGCGATCTCTTTTTCCAGGTCAACCAGCTCGGCAAACGGAATGTAGATCGTTGCCTGCGGGATCACTGCGGATACCGCATCGTCTGCGATGCCGGCTTTGTCTGCCTGTACGTGAACTTCGCTTGCTCCTGCCAGAGTTCCGAAGAATACAGCACCATTTTTGAAGGTTTCCTGTACAGCAGCATCTTCGGTTACAACGAATACGCTTGCTTTCTTTGACGGCGGTACATTCATGCTGGTGCGTACACCACGGATGCTTCTTACGGCCTCTTTCATCATCTCAACAGCTGCCTCATCCTCTGCGTATGCAAAGTCTTCGGTCTCTTTCGGCCATGCAGCAATCATGATGGAATCCTCTTCCGGATTCAGCGTGCAGTAGATTTCCTCTGTGATGAACGGCATGAACGGATGCAGCAGTTTCAGTGCATTGCCGAGAACGGTTTTTAAGGTCCACAGTGCAGCGCCCTTCGTGTCGTCGGTCTCGCTGTACAGACGCGGTTTTACCATCTCGATGTACCAGTCGCAGAATTCCTCCCAGATAAAGTCGTAAACCTTCTGTACGGCGATGCCGAGCTCGTAGCGGTCCATGTTGTCCGTTACTTCCGTTGCCAGCGTGTTTACCTTAGAAAGAATCCATTTATCTGCCAGTGTCAGTTTGTCTTTTGGCATTTCAGACGGAACCTCTGCTTTTTCCAGGTTCATCATGATGAAACGGGAAGCATTCCATACTTTGTTTGCAAAGTTACGGCTGGCTTCTACGCGCTCCCAGTAGAAACGCATATCGTTTCCAGGTGCATTTCCGGTCATCAGAGTCAGACGGAGCGCATCTGCACCGTATTTGTCAATGACTTCGAGCGGATCGATACCGTTTCCGAGGGATTTACTCATCTTGCGTCCCTGGGAATCACGAACGAGTCCGTGGATCAGTACGTGGTGGAACGGAACCTGTTTGGTCTGCTCCAGTGCGGAGAATACCATACGGATAACCCAGAAGAAGATGATGTCGTATCCGGTTACGAGTACGTCAGTCGGATAGAAGTAATCAAATTCCGGTGTTTTCTCCGGCCATCCTAACGTGGAGAACGGCCACAGAGCGGAGCTGAACCAGGTATCCAGGGTATCCGGGTCCTGGGTGAGATGGGTGCTGCCGCATTTCGGGCATTTTTCCGGCATTCCGCCTCTTACAACCGTGATCTCGCCACAGTCATCACAGGTATAGGCCGGGATACGATGACCCCACCAGAGCTGACGGGAAATACACCAGTCGTGGATATTGTTCAGCCAGTTCTGATAAATCTTGCTGAAACGATCCGGGATGAAGTTTACTTCCCCGTTCTTCTCTGCTTCGCTGGCAGCGGCAGCCATATCCGCCATTTTTACAAACCACTGTGGTTTGATCATCGGCTCTACGGTTGTCTTACATCTGTCGTGGGTTCCTACGTTGTGAACGTGATCCACTACTTTTACAAGAAGGCCAAGCTTCTCGAGATCCTCTACCATGGCTTTTCTTGCCTCGTAGCGGTCCATGCCGGCGTATTTGCCGCACTTGTTGTTCATGGTTCCGTCATCGTTTAAGATGTTGATCTCTTCGAGGTTGTGGCGTTTTCCTACCTCAAAATCGTTCGGGTCGTGTGCCGGTGTAATTTTAACGCATCCGGTTCCGAACTCTTTGTCTACGTAAGTATCTGCGATAACCGGGATTTCACGGTCGGTCAGCGGCAGTTTCAGCATTTTTCCTACAATATCGGTGTATCTTTCATCCTCCGGATTGACAGCTACGGCAGTATCGCCGAGCAGAGTCTCCGGACGGGTCGTTGCGATTTCTACGAAGCGGCCTTCTTCTCCAACTACCGGGTAGTTGATGTGCCAGAAGTGGCCTGCCTGCTCCTGATATTCAACCTCTGCATCGGATATGGAAGTCTGGCATACCGGGCACCAGTTGATGATGCGGCTTCCTTTGTAGATCCATCCTTTTTCATACAGACGGCAGAATACTTCTTCTACGGCTTTGGAGCATCCCTCGTCCATGGTGAAGCGTTCTCTCTCCCAGTCTGCGGAGGAGCCGATCTTTCTTAACTGGCTGTTGATGCGTCCGCCGTACTCTTTCTTCCACTCCCAGCAGTGCTCCAGGAATTTTTCGCGTCCGATTTCATCTTTGTCGATGCCCTGCTCTTTGAGCATATTGGTAACTTTTACCTCGGTTGCAATCGCCGCATGGTCGGTTCCCGGCTGCCAGAGGACTTCATATCCCTCCATCCGTTTGAAACGGCAGAGAATATCCTGCATGGTATTGTCAAGTGCATGGCCCATGTGAAGCTGTCCGGTTACGTTCGGTGGCGGCATCATAATGGTAAACGGTTTTTTGTTCGGGTTTACAGTGGCGTGGAAATATCCTTTATCCAGCCATTTCTGATACAGTCTGTCCTCGAGTCCTTTCGGATCGTAGGTCTTTGCGAGTTCTTTGCTCATGAGATCCTCCTTTTATGTTTGGTGTATTGTGGTATTTATTCCCGCAGAGGCTTGTCTTAAATCAAAAACGCCCTTCACATACACATAACATGCATGCAAAGGGCGAAAATTCCGCGGTACCACCTTAATTTGTATCTCGTTTCGGAGTCTGTAACGTGACTCATGCGTGAGAACCTAATCATCACATCTTCTGTGCTTTTCAGCTCTCCGGTTCAGAAACTACCTTCCATGACCACCTTCCCGGACAGCCTTTCAGCCGGTGAACCATCCTCTCTTTTGGGGCCTGCCATGTACTCCTCTTCCTCATAACCTTTTCTTTTTCTGTTGGAATAGAAACTGCATTTATCATAATCGCGTTTTTTTATTTTGTCAAGCCGCCGCGGGCAAAAACCTTTCTTCTTATGGAAGTTTTAAGATTTCACACGCTTATTTTCGGTGAATCCGCGATGCACAGTACTGCATTTCTGCGCGGCCGTACGACGCGTAGCGGACCTGTTCTTTCGAAAACGGCTTCGCATTGCTTGGCCGTCCCAGGTTTTCGCCGTGGATCACCTGATCCACAAGGTCGATGAGATCTGCGAGAACGCCGAGGCTGAGCGGATTGTAAACCGGATGCGCCGTCGATTCAAACACCTGCGTGTGATGACCGCCGAAGAATTTCATGCGGCCGCCCCTCTTCACAAGCCATGCCATCAGTCCGACCAGCCCGTCGTAATACTCTTCCAGGCTCGTTCCGCCCGGCACCTGCATCCAGACACCGCAGCCGCTTCCGATCGCATCTCCGGTAAACAGGTAATTCTGTTTCGTTTCCAGCACAACGACGCTGCCCGGCGTATGGCCCGGAGCCTGACAGATGGTAAGTTCTGTGCCGCCAAGCGAAATGACCGAATCCGTACGGATGTCATGAATCTCCTCCCACGGTTTTAATTTTCCCGCTGTCAGTACGCTGAGCGTCTCCGGGTCCATCTTCTTTTCGTCGTGGCACATGTAAACCTCGTCGAACTCATCGATATGATACATGTGATCCGGGTGCGCATGCGTGATGACTAAAAGCAGCGGCTTGTCCGTCAGCTCCCGGATCACCGGCAGAATCTTCGCGCTGACTGTGATGCCGGTATCAATCACAGCCGCTTTTTCTTCTCCCTCCACCACGTAGAACGACGAATTTCCCGCGTCCAAAATACAGTAAATCTTTTCCCCAATTTCTGTTACCTGAAAACCTTCCATGATGTAAAACCTCCCTTGTTATTGAAACAGATTCCACAGTGTGGTGAACACAAGTCCCCCAACCAGAATCACCACCCATAGAATTGCGGTAATTCTGGCTTTTAAGGAATGAGACTGCGTGCGGAGCGCCTCCGGGAACTCTCCTTTTTTCTCCCACTCGCCAATCCGTTTTTTGGCTTCTTCTGTGTATTCCTCCGGCACATAAATGGCTCTTCCCTGGTACGACATTCCCATCGAAATCTGCAGAAATTCACCGGCTCCCTCGCTTTTTCCATAAGCCGGAATCCGGCTCCGCTGCAGAAGTTTTACGACCTTGTTCATCGTTGCTTCATCATCTGTCCGATACACCTTCCGATATTCCATATCTTTCCCTCCTGTGCTTTGTGCCTTAGATCCACCTTCCGCTATTTTATGCTATTTTCTTTTTTTCTCTCAGCATCATCACCCACGCAATCCGTAATCGAAGTTGATTGTGAGCAACATCGTAATCTGGCCAAGTGAAATATGATATCAATGTCCTGCGTTCTCTTCCCCGATGATAATCGAAAGCAGCGTATGATCCAGCATAATCGTGCGGTTCCACGGATTCAGAATCACGCCGCTGATCTCTTTTGTCTCAGATGCCATGCGGATCAGCTGCTCCAGGCTCACGAGAAACGTGGATTTCACGCTGCCGGCGCCCTTTAATTCCTCATCAAAGCTCGTAAACGCGGCCCACCAGACTTTTTCGTCCGCACTTTTTACCGTTCCAATCCGGATCTGATCGTCGCCGGATGGCGGTTCCACGGAAAGAATCGCCTGTCCGCCCTCTTTCATTCTGCGGCGGATCACCGTCAGCACGTGTGCCAGCAGTTCCGGCGTCGGCTCCTTTTGCAATTCCAGAATTGCTTTCTCTATCTTTTCATTCCCCTGTAGACCTTCGTCTTTTGGAGTATCTGTTTCTTTTGCCATTGCTCTTGTCCTTTCTTTTTCGCTTTTCCCACACAGAATCTGTGTACCATCATCCCCGGCAGCTTCGTCACTTCCGATGACATTTACTCCGCACCTACCCAGATGCCATCCTTCCCGCAGAATCTGTGCTCTTTTGATAAATCCAAAACGTTTTCCATCCGCTTTAAGATCTGATCGTACTTTCCTTCCCGCATCAATGCAATCGTCACATGATCCGTTCCGATCTGCAGATGGCGGAAGCCGCGTTTTCCTTCCTCCGTCCACGGCAGAGTCAGCTCCATTTCAAAGCCGCCGCTGCTTCCGTACAGCTCACCCGGCTGTTCGTCCGCAAACAGCTCGAAAAGCGGCTGATAATATGCTTTGAAATAATTCTCCTCCGGAAACCAAAGTGTCCCGCCCCCGGTCCGCTCCGGCTCTTTTACAACGGCATTCAGATAGCCTCTCTCGTAATACGTCATGCACGCCGCACTCTTCGCCAGCGGATTTTCATTGATCTTCTCGATCTCCGACGCCGCCCGGCATCCGTTTCCAAAGGCCGCCTGGCTGTTCTCGCTTCTGCCGACCGGCTCCCAGACGCTCCATGCGTTCTGCTTTCCGTATCCGATCAGATCCTGGCGGTAGGCGCCGTTGTATTTTACAAATTTCTTCTCTCCCGGCTGCTCGATCAGGTTCAGCGGTACCATACAGTCAGTTCCGTACAGCTTCTGCGCAATCAGCCGCGTGTAGATGATGCCGAGATAATGACAGATTGCACTGCGCTCCGCCGTGTCGAGATACATAATCTGCTCCGCTTTTGCCAGCTGGTCGCCGCGTGTTTCGAGCACATTCTCCACCATCGCAATCCGTGACTGCAGCTCCGCCTTCCGTTTTCCGCGGTAGCGCGCCGACAGACGGCCGTACGGCATCGTGCTTGCAAGAACCGCGTGCAGCAGCTCCAGATTCGTGTATTCGATCATAATATCTTTCTTATTTAAACCGAGCTCTGCGTCGGTATCGACTTCCGTCACATTGATGATATATGTTTTTTCTTCGGTCAGTATCATTTGTTTTGCCTCTCTTTTTCAGTACTCTCTTCCATGCTCCTTCAGCCAGCTCTGCCACACTTTGTAATCGGGCATCTGCTGTGCCACCACCGCGTAAAACCGCGCGGAATGGTTCATCTCTTTCCGGTGCGCCAGCTCGTGGATAACGACGTAATCCATCACGCGCTCCGGCATCAGCACCAGTTTCCAGTTGTAGTTCAGGTTTCCGGCGCTGCTGCAGCTGCCCCAGCGGGTTTTCTGCTCACGAATTGTGATTCTGCCATACGTTACGCCCATCTCTTTTGCAAAATGTGCCGTCTTTTCCGCCAGCATCTGCGCCGCACGTTTAACCGCCGCTTTTCGTTCTGCTTCCGTCAGACGGTTCGCTGCTTTCTGCTCTGCGGCCGCCAACGCTTTTTCCCGGTGTGTGTGAATCCAATCCTGTTTTTCTTTTAAGAATGCTTCGATTTTGTATTTTGCCATCCGTTTCGGTGCGCGCACCACCACGCTTCCATCCGCTTTGACCTGGACGGCGAGCGTTTTGCGGGCGGAATACACGATCTCATAGGGAATCTGTTTTAAAATCCGCTCTGCGCTGTCTTTCTGTTCCATTTATTTTTCCTCAAAAGCTGTCTGTTTTACCATTTTTTTGCCTGTTTTTCATTATACCTTTTTCCCGGCGGAAACGCAATCGGATTGCTCACAGAAAAAAAACGCGAGCAGAATCACCGTTTTTCTTCCGGCAATTCTGCTCACATTTTTCTTTCTCTTATTTCAGCTCAATTTTTTTCTGCTTTCTTCGGATGCACAGCCTCACAAATAAAATCGCCGCCTGCACACAGAGAATCATCACCAAAATTCCAATCATGGACAGCGCTGTTGCCCCCAGTCTGATCAGTTTTCCCATTCTTTTTTCCTCTCTTTTCTTTCTATCGTGCCAGAACCGGATCGGCTGCCGCATCCCACAGCAGGCTGTCCGTCTCACTTGGTTCCAGGTATCCATATTTTACCATTGCCGCCAGCACCTGCTTTTCCCGCTGCAGTGCCAGATCCGCGTGGCGCGACGGTGCGTAGGCGGACGGTGCATTCGGGATTCCGGCGAGGAGAACGGCTTCGCTGTCGCTCAGCTCCTGCGGTTCTTTCCCGAAGTAGCCAAGCGACGCTTCTTTCAGTCCATAGTAGCCATCCCCGAAATAGATGGTATTGATGTACAATTCCAGAATTTCTTCCTTGGAGAGCTGTCGTTCCACATAGAGTGCAGTCCACGCCTCTGCCGCTTTCCTGGCAAGTGTCTTATTCTGATCGTAATACATGTTTTTTACCAGCTGCTGTGTGATGGTACTGCCTCCCTGCTCCAGTTTCATCACGCGGATATCATGTACAACGGCCCGCGCCATGCTGATCCAGTCTATCCCGTGATGTGTGTAATACCGGTGATCCTCAACAGCAAGCACCGCTTTTTTGTACAGATCCGGCACCTGTTCAAGAGAAGCCCACTGTGCTCCGCTTCTGGCTTCCTCTACTGCCTGCGCGAGCGGCTTTTCCTTCACTGCCTTCTGATAGGAAACATATCCCTGGATTGCCCAGAACATTCCGGCCGTCAGCAGGATCAGGCAGAAAAATGCCAGAAAACCTCCAACCATTTTTCCCGCTGTTCCCCGGTGTTTTCGTGTTCTTTTTCTCATGGTTTCAAACCCCTTTGTTGTTCTTTCCTGCTTTCTATCCTACCATATCTCCCTTAACGCCTTCTTGCCTCTTTCTTAGGAATTCATTAAAATTGTGAAACTGTATGAAATGCATTTTGCACGTTTTTTCAAATAATCGCTGCTGCTGCGGAATACTTTAACCGAATCAGGCAAGTAGCGAAGCGGATTGCGAATATCCGCTTGACAAAACAGAAAAAGACAGACACCTGGCAGATTGTCAGGATGCCTGTCTCTTGTTTTTATCTTTTGGTTTTTCAGAAACGCTCTGTGATTATGCTGCGGTTCCGTAGTTCATTACATGAGCTGCTGACAGTGCTTTTCGAACGGCTACACCGAGAATTTCAGCTACTACAACGGAAATCACATCTTTTACGATGTACGGAACGGAAACTGCCAGGAAGGAAGCCGGGATCGTGTTTCCTGTTACAATGGAAAACTGTACCACACCGACTGCGTGACATACCGCAAGACCTGCGATTCCAAGAACGAATGGTTTGCCCGGGAAGCCTTTTTTAATTCCGGCACCGCAGAGCATTGCCATCGGAATAAATCCGAAAATAAAGCCGCCGGCCGGTCCGAGAAGAGCGCCGAATCCACCGCTCATGCCGGCATAAACCGGAACGCCGATCGCGCCGAGGATCAGATAAAGAGCGGACGATGCACCTCCCAATTTCCAGCCAAGCACGTAGCCGCAAAATGCCATTGCAAAGGTCTGCAGCGTCACCGGAACGCCGGTCGGAAGCGGAATCGTCACAATGGACAGTACCGCAAGCACTGCCGTCATCATGCCGGTCAGTACAATCTGTTTTGTGGTAAGTTTTGATTTTTTCATGAATGTAAGTCCTCCTCGCAGGTTCTTGTATGCAATTCTTTCTGTCTTTGAATTGTTAACCTTGTTACAATATAGGTTAATATTTCATTTTTGTCAATCCCTTTTTTAAAAATGCAGAGAGTTCTGCTACGATTCTGTTACACTTCCTGAAAATAGCGGTCACCCTCTTGTTTTCTGTTTTCTTTCTATGGTATACTATATAGTCTCGGAGTTTTTCCGGGAATCTTCACCCGATACAAACGATGAACTTTTACCTCATTTGAAAGGAGATACCCTCTATGAAACCTTCCGAAAATCCTCTCGGCTCGGAACCGATCAGCACTCTTTTGCGGCGTTTTGCGGTTCCGAGCGTCATCGCGATGCTCGTCAGCGCCCTCTATAACATGGTAGACCAGCTCTTTATCGGTCACAGCATCGGCGTGCTCGGAAACGCAGCGACCAACGTAGCGTTCCCACTCAGCATGGTCTGCACATCCATCGGTCTGCTCTGCGGCATCGGCGGTGCTGCAAACTTCAATCTCTGCATGGGCAGAAAGGATCCGGAGCACGCGAAATCCTATGTTGGAAATGCCATCTCCATGCTGGCAATCCTCGGTGTGATCCTCTGCGTTGCCGTTCAGCTTTTTCTGCGTCCGATGATGCTTCTCTTTGGTGCAACACCGGATGTCATTGATTACGCCTGTACTTACACCAGAATTACCTCCATCGGCTTCCCGTTTCTGATTGTCACGATCGGCGGCTCCAACCTGATCCGCGCGGACGGCAGCCCGAAATTTTCCATGCTGTGCAACCTGGTCGGCGCGATCGTCAACACGATTCTCGACCCGCTGTTCATCTTCGTTTTCCACATGGGCATGGCAGGTGCAGCGCTCGCCACGATCACCGGACAGATTTTATCATTCGCGCTCGTTGTCTTCTATCTGCGCGGTTTTAAAACGCTGCCGCTTTCTCTTTCCGATCTGAAGCCGAAAATAGCCTGCTGGGCACGGATCGCTGCGCTTGGTGCAACTCCGGCATTCAATCAGGTGGCAATGATGGTTGTTCAGATCGTTATGAACAACACACTGACCCACTACGGCTCCAATTCCGTCTATGGAAGCGACATTCCGCTTGCATGCGCCGGTATTATTTCAAAGGTGAATATGCTGTTCTTCTCCTTTGTCATCGGCATTTCCCAGGGACTTCAGCCGATTGTCAGCTTCAACTTCGGTGCACAGAAATATGACCGCGTGAAGGACGCCTATAAAAAAGCAGTTTTTGCGGCGACTGCCATTTCCATCGTCGCCTTCCTCTGCTTCCAGCTCTTTCCGCGCCAGATTATCGGCATTTTTGGTTCTGGTTCCGAAGAGTACCTGCATTTTGCAGAGCGGTACTTCCGCATTTTCCTGTTTTTCACATTCCTGAACGGTATCCAGCCGGTCAGCTCAAACTTCTTTACCTCCATCGGAGCGCCGAAGAAGGGTATTTTTCTTTCGCTGACGAGACAGATTATTTTCCTGCTTCCGCTGCTGCTGATTTTTCCGTATCTCTTCGGCATTGACGGCGTGATGTACACTGCACCGATTGCAGACCTTGCAGCCGCATCAGTCAGCATCGTTATGGTCGTGCGGGAATTTAAGATTATGACAGAGCTACAGAAGGCTGCCGCCTGAAAACAGGTTTTTTCCTGTAGTTTCCGCTCGTTTTTACTGCGCTGCGGTCGCCAGAGTCTTGCTACAGATCATTGCCGTGCAAACAGGAAAGAATCCTGTCCGGAAAATAAAAAATCGTATGCTGTTGCTTTTTCCACAACAGCATACGATTTTTTTATGCGTTATCCACACTTTTCTTTATTTATTCACATGCATCCACATCAGTCCATGCGAAGAATCATGGTCAGGATTCGTTTTGCACAAAGAGCGATTTCGTCGCGGGTGATGTATCCCTTCTCAAATGCCTCCTGTACGCGCTCCTCGTATCCGTTTGCCATCTTGATATCATTTCCGGCTTTTGTCTCGCGGTAATGCTCGCCGTGTGTCCACCAGTCGGTCGTTACCATTCCCTTAAAGTCCCACTCACCGCGCAGAATACCGGTCAAAAGATCCTTGTTCTCAGATGCCTGAACGCCGTTGATCAGGTTGTAGGACGACATGATTGTGTATGGATCTGCCTCTTTTACGATGATCTCGAAGGCTTTCAGGTAAATCTCACGCAGCGCACGCTCGGAAACGCGGGAATCGCTGTCTTTTCGGTTTGTTTCTTTGTTGTTGCAGCAGAAGTGTTTCACACTTGCCCCGATATGCTCGGACTGCATACCGCGTACCATTGCCGCACCGGATTTTCCGGCCACAAGCGGATCCTCGGAATAATACTCGAAGTTTCTTCCGCAGAGCGGGCTTCTGTGAATGTTGACAGCCGGGGTCAGCCAGATGCCGATATTGTTTTCTTTGACTTCCTCTCCTCCGGCTTTACCGATCTCTTCGATCAGCTCCGGATCCCAGGTGCAGGCAAGCAATGTTGCACACGGCCATGCGGTCGTGTTGACGCCACACTGCGGCTGAATGCGAAGGCCTGCCGGTCCGTCTGCGGTCATGATATTCGGAATGCCGTACTCAGGCAGATTTCCCATGCCAAACGTATTGGCAACTCCTGTGTTCGGCTGACCGCCGAGCAGATGAATGAGTGCTTCTGTCGGAAGCTTATCTACAAACTCGTCGAGCGTTTCTTTTCCTTCGACCACATTCATCAGGTTCGGATTCGTCTTTGCTGCCTCCATAAGCTCGCCAAAACTCTTTCTCTCCTGTGCTTTGACTGCCGGGAGGAAACCTTCCAGAGTCAGCTTATCCTGACGCTCCAGTCCTTCTTCCTCGACAGGGCCGTTATCGGTCGGAAGCGCTTCGTAGGTTCCGTCCGCAAGGAGACGTTTTTCCAGCTTATGCGGAGCGGCAAGGCTGGTGTACTGTGCAGTCACTTTTGCCTCTGCCAGATCGTAGGTGAAGTCCAGTTTCTTCGCATCTCTTACATTGTTTCCAACGTAGAAGACGTAGCTTCCTGCCTCAAGAACATAGGCAGATTTTGCAACCTTTCCAAGGTCATCAAAAGATGCCATATCTTCCACTGTAAAGGAAAGAACGACTCTCTGTGTCTCGCCTGGCTGCAGCAGTCTTGTTTTCCGGTAAGCGCCGAGCTCTTTGGCCGGTTTGCCAAGCTTGCCCTGCGGTGCGCCATAGTAGAGCTGTACAACTTCTTTTCCGGCACGTTTTCCAGTGTTGGTAACAGATGCTTTTACAACAATCTTTCCATCCTTCTCTTCTGCACCCAGAACTTCTGTCTCAAAGCTGGTGTAGGAAAGGCCGAAGCCGAACGGATAATTGACCTTCTCCGCTGCGCCAGGAATCGTCTCGAAATAACGGTAGCCAACGTAGATATCCTCGTTGTAATCCACGTAATAAACGGATTTATGGAAGTTCTCGGTGGATGGATAATCCTCGAGGGTTGCTGCGTAGGTATCAACCAGTTTACCGGATGGGTTGACGTCGCCTGTTACAACGTCCGCTGCCGCGAGGCCGCCTTCCATGCCGCCCTGCCATGCCATCAGCACCGCCGGAATCTCTTTGCAGTCTTTGAACCAGCTGGTATCAACCATACCGCCGACGTTCATGACAACGATGACATTTTTAAAGTTTGCTTTTACTTTTTCTACCATGGCTGCTTCGCCGTTTGTCAGGTAGAAGTCGCCGTTTTCGAAGATGCTGGCGCTCAGCTCGATCTGTTTTTTCTCATCCTCAAACAGCTCATAGCCTTCATCGTTGATCTGGCATTTGCGGTCCCAGCCCTCGCCGGAGAAACGGCAGATGGTGATGATTGCGGTATCGGTATATGCTTTCGCTTTTGTTACCAGCTCGTCCGGTACTTCCGGCTCTCTTGTCATGCCCGGTACAGCGCCTGCAGCATACTGCTCTTTTACATTTTTCTCATAGAATTCCGGCAGCTCATGGAACAGAGAAACCTCCCCTTTAGCTTCTTTGATCTTCATGCCTTCGTAGAAGTTGCGGATATACTCGACCGTAACGTCACCACTTCCGCCGCCGCCTTTTACGTAATCAATCGTTCCTTTTCCGAATAAGGCTACCTTTGTGCCTTTTGCGAGCGGCAGTGTGTCGTTCTCGTTTTTTACCAGAACCATACCCTCGCCTGCTGCTTTTCTGGAAAGTGCGATATGTTCAGCGCTTCCTGTTACCCTTTTTCCGTCTTTTCCCAGCGGCAGAACCGGCTGGTAAAGACTTCTCTGCCATTTACCCATTTTAAGCTTACCTCCTGTATTTTCCGGTGCGCAGATCGCTTTCCGAACGCGCCCCATTCTGTCTTTATGATACGAAGTTTTGGAGTGGATGTCAATTGATTTTTCAGCATTTTATCCTGTTTTTCGTTTCTTTTTCTTTTGATTTTATTCTATTTTGCCAATTTTTCAGGCATCCGTTGTTTCTTTCCTTTCTCTCAATATCTTGATCCGCAGGTGGATGCTCCCTCTGCGTCTCCCCGGTGTTTCTGCAGCTTGTCGCTTTTCTGTTATATCAGACACTTTTCTCATTTTGTGGATTGTCCGAAAAATAACAGCGTTCTATACTAAAGCGTGTCTGAAAACAAATCATCGGCATCCCTTTTTTCAGGTTCTCTTCGGGATACAACAAAAGAATGGAGTTTTCTTATGAAGGTACTGATTTTATCCTGCAATACCGGCGGTGGCCACAATGCTGCGGCCTCTGCATTAAAAGAAAGTCTGAATTTCTATCACCACGAAGCCGAGGTTCTGGATCTGATGAGCCTCGGGCGAAAGCATACCTCCGCACTGGTCGGCGGAGCTTATGTGAAACTCGTCTCCGTTTTTCCGGCCGGCTTCGGCGCACTCTATCAGCTTGGTGAGCTGGTACGGAAATTTCCCTGGAAATCCCCCGTTTACTATGCAAATGCGCGGCTTGGAAATGCGCTTGCAGATTATATTGTTCAAAACCATTTTGATGCCGTTGTCACCACACATCTTTATCCGGCGGAAACACTGACCTGGATGAAGCAGAAAGGACGGCTGACAATTCCCTGCGTTGCCGTTGCCACCGATTACGCGTGCATTCCGTTCTGGGAAGAGACGAACTGCGATTACTATGTGGTTCCGCACAAGGATCTGATCCCGGAGTTTGCATCCTGCGGCATCCCGGAAGAAAAACTGCTTCCTCTCGGTATTCCGGTGCGGCCCGCATTTGCGCGCCCTGCATCCAAAGAAGATGTGCGCCGCCATCTCGGTCTTCCCGAGAATGCTCCGCTGTTTCTCGTCATGAGCGGCAGTATGGGATTCGGCAAAGTGCATCTGCTCGCACATGAACTCGTTTCCCGGCTGGAAAACGGCGAACAGGCTGTGATCATCTGCGGAAATAATAAAAAACGGATGCGTTCGCTCCGGCTGCAGTTCCATAAGAACCCAAATGTACATATCATCGGTTTTACACGCCACGTTGCGGAATATATGGCCGCTGCCGATGTGCTGTTTACAAAGCCCGGGGGCTTAAGCAGTACCGAGGCCGCTGTACGGCGCGTTCCGCTCGTCCACACTGATCCGATTCCGGGTTGCGAAACAAAAAACCGTGCTTTTTTTGTCTCACACGGAATGTCCGTGACCGGCGCACATCAGAAAGAACTGGCAGAGGCCGGTATTTCGCTTGCCCGCGATGATGCACGTCAGATTGCGATGCGCGATGCCCAGCATCAAAACAGCCATCCGCAGGCGGGAACGGCAATTACACACCTTTTGGAAAAATTAGTTTCGGAGTAACTGCTTATGATGCTTACTGCTTATCTGTTTTATAGTTTCTTTGGGTACCTCTCGGGCAGCGTACTGTATTCGTACCTGATTCCAAAATACTTCTGCCACGTGGATGTCCGAACTGTGAATGAAGATCAGAATCCAGGCGCCTTCAACGCCTTTTCAGTGGCTGGACCGCGGATTGGACTGCTCTGCGTCCTGTGCGATATCGGGAAGGGATTTCTGCCAGTGTTTCTGGCGGCGCACAGTTCCGCTGTTTCGATGAGTTCCTGGATTTTCGCCCTGATTCTGCTCGCCCCGGTGGCCGGACACGCATGGCCGTTTCTGCAGCCTGCGAAAGGCGGAAAGGCGATCTCTGTCTCGTTCGGCGTGCTGCTCGGCCTCCTGCCGGATCTGCGGCCGGCGCTTCTTCTGGCGGCGTTTTATCTGACGTTTTCGCTGATTCTCATTATCCAGCCACACAGTCTGCGCTCGATCGTTTCGTTCTCCGGGTTTGCCGTTGCCGCACAAATTTCCCGCTTTCTTCCGTCCGTGCGGCTCGGCAGTCTGCTGGTATCACTCGTGGTGTGCTTCCGCCATCTTTTCAGCCTGCGGGAGCATGAGACCGAAAATGCTGCATTTACAATTCAGTCTTTGTCTGCTAAAATAAGGAAAAAGCAGAAAAAAGAATAATATTTACAGTTCATTTAAAACAGCGGCAAACAATTTACTTCAGGAGGATTGACACATGATTTCAGAAAAAATGGTAACTCTCGGCACAAAAAAATCGGTAATCCGCGAGATTTTCGAATACAGTAAAAAACGCGCTGCCGAGATCAGCTCAGAAAACGTCTTTGATTTCAGTATCGGAAACCCAAACGTGCCGGCTCCGGCCTCCGTTCATGAGACCATCAAGGAGCTGCTCGATTCCAAAGACGATTACTATCTCTTCGGCTACACCTCCGCGCAGGGCGATGCCGATACCCGCGCCGCCGTTGCAGCCGACCTGAACAAACGCTTTGATACCGCGTTCCATGCCGACAACTTCTATATGACCTGCGGTGCAGCCGCTTCGCTCCGCATCGTCCTTGGCGCTTTAACCGTTCCGGGCGACGAGTATATCGTATTTACCCCGTACTTCCCGGAATACCGTGTTTTCATCGAATCTGCAGGCGCAGCCATGATCGAAACGCCGGCTGATTCTTCCACGTTCCAGATCGACTTTGACCGCCTCTCGGCCGCTGTCACAGCGCACACCAAAGGTGTTTTCGTCAATTCCCCGAACAATCCGTCCGGCGTTGTCTACACCGAAGAAAGCATTCAGAAGCTCACTGCTTTTCTGGAAACAAAATCTGCCGAATACGGCCATCCGATTTATCTGATCGTTGATGAACCGTACCGCGAGCTTGTCTACGGAGACGTGGAAGTTCCGTACCTGACAAAATATTACAAAAACACGCTGGTCTGCTACTCCTACAGCAAATCCCTCTCCCTGCCGGGCGAGCGTATCGGCTACGTTCTCGTTCCGGATGAGGTCGATGATGCAAGAACCATCTACGCAGCCGTCTGCGGCGCCGGACGCGCCCTCGGCTTCGTCTGCGCACCAAGCCTGATCCAACACGTCATCGCCAAATGCGCAGGACAGGCTTCTGATCTTTCGGTCTACAAGAAAAACCGCGATCTGCTGTATGATTCATTAACCGCCTACGGCTTCACCTGCGTTCACCCGGACGGCGCTTTCTATCTCTTCATGAAAACTCCGGAACCGGATGCGTATGCGTTCTGTGAGAAAGCGAAAAAGTACGAACTTCTTCTGGTACCAGGCGACGATTTCGGTGCACCGGGATTTGTTCGGATTGCTTATTGCGTTACCACCGCACAGATTGAGCGGGCACTGCCGGCGTTTAAGGAACTGGCGGGAGAGTATTTCGCATAATTTTTCAACTGTCAACTTTTCTTAAATAGATGTTGGGGGCAAAGGGCTTTTTGACCTTTTGACCCCGGTATCTTACATATAGTAAAAAACGGACACTGCTTCATCTTTGAAACGCAGCGTCCGTTTTTCTTTTATTCTCCTACATCCTGTTTTCCAATCACAACTTTACATCTTTTCTTCCACATCCCCTGTTCTGACACACGCATACCGCTCGCTTTCGATGATCTGTTCCATCGCTTCCGCCGGTGTGGTGTCGATGTTACTCAGGAGATTCCGGAATGTCGTAACCGACTCTCCGCTGTACAGCTGAACCCCTTTTCTTTTGCTGTCGACATGGAAAAGGTCGTGGCGGCTGTTCACATTCCAGAAAACAACGTTCGGCAGATGATAGCCGCTGTACTCGTACTTTTCTTTCATATGATCATAAAACATCCAGTTCTCGTCCACGCAGGCATCAATCTCCATATCCGAGACAACGATCAGTGCTTTCGGCATTTTCTCCGGCGGAACATCGTGATCCCGTGCTGTTTCCAGAACGTGTTCAAATGCAGCCTGCAGATTCGTGTTCATTCCCCAGCCAGCCCTCTTAACACATTGGACTTTCTGCTCCAGCGTTTCCCCCTTCAGGGAAACAAATTCTGACTTCTCACTGAATGTCATAAAAAGATTGTGGTAAGCACCCCGGTTCCGCTCTGCAAAGTAAATGGCAAGGCCAATCGCTGTCGCCATGGGTCTTATCCACATAGAACCGGAAACATCTGCAACGACAATCGCATTCGTTTCCTTTGCCACATAGTCCGGCAGCTGGCGCCACTGTGCTTCCATTACCTCGTCCCACGGATTGAAGTACAGTATTTTTTCTACAAGATCGTACGGATACAGCGTCTCCGCATGAATCTTTTCTTTTCCCTCCAGTGCGTTCATCAGATACCGGTCAAAACGCTCCATGTCATGTCTCAGGAATGCGTTCCGGTAAATCATCATAGCTCTTCCGGAGACCTCCGGGTATACGATCTCCTCCCACTTTCCTTCTGACATTTTTACTTCCAGCACGCCGATGTATTTCCGCAGGGAACGGACGATTCTTTTGAAGTTGTAAACCGGATAGCCAAACTTCTGCGCCGTCAGAATACCGAGCTTTCTCGTCTCTTCCCTTTTCGAATCTGCCGTCTTGATCCATTTGGCAAGCAGGGAAACGCTTTTTCCCTCCCGAAAATTTTTCAGATCTGCTTCCAGCTGCTGCTTCATGGCTTTCCACATCTCATCTTCGACTCTGGTTCCGACCAGGCAGTACCAGTCATCGAACCGTCCATAAACACCGATCAGATCGAGATTCGCAATAACATCCTGCGGATGATATTTGGCAAGGTACTGCAGCAGAATTCGAAAGACCCGTCTCTCACCGAGACCTTCCCGGATATCACGCGCATAAAACAGGATTTTTAACGCGAACAGCGGGTCTGCCTGGTACGCTTCCGCAAACAGAAGCTCGATTCTTTCCGGATCCGCACTGCGCAGAGATCCAATCGATGCAAACAGATCCAGTCGCGCATCGCCGCTTGTGTTCCGTGCTGCTGCCCCATTTTCCGTATAGGTTTTTGTTGTCTGCTCCCGCATCTGTTCTGCAAAACTCATCGCTGCCGCTCCTTTCCTTTGAGCTACCTCACTCGCGTAAGGCGGGCAGGACTTGAACCTGCATTCTGTGCCATATCCTCTACAAAAAATTTGCTGTACGTTCCACAAACATGAAACATTTTTCTGCACAGGTTTTACCCGTTAAACTACCGCCTTATTTTCAGCCACATTTTTTTTGTGGATACTGATGTGTATCAAATGCTGTTCCACCCTGACTTGCTTTATATCATCGGTGGAGATGCTATTTTCCTGCCTCAGCCTTCTCTCTAAAGCTCAGGATTTCCTTCAGAGACCTTGGTTCATAATTCATCCATGGCTTCATGCATCCCACATTGTATGCCTGCGGTCTGCACTCATAAATGTGTCTGCTGCATTCCTCCTCCGCCATTTTTCTCAGGCACTCCTGATAATACGTATCCTCCATGCTGTCGTGCGTATGGCCATACAGAAGAATAGTTCCGTGTCCCATATTTTTCCAGCTGAAAATCGGATAATGAAAAAGAACCAGATGATACTGTTTTCCGTCGATTCCGTCCTGAATTTCCTTGTAATCGCAGATCTCCTCATACAGCTGCTGATACCGGTAATCGTCGATGTGATCATGGTTTCCTCTTACCAGAACCTTTTTCCCCTTCATTCTTGCAACCAGTGCAATGGCATCCTCTTTCTTTCCATATAAGGTAGCATCCCCGAGGATGTAAACCGTGTCACTGTTCGTTACTTTCCGATTCCAGTTTGCAAGAATCGCCTCATGCATCTCCTCCAGATCCGCGAAGGGACGCTCGTCGAAGCCGATACAGTTTTTATGCAGTAAGTGCAGATCGCTGATATAGTAATTCATTTCTCCGGTTCCCCTTTCTGCACGTCTCTGTTCTTTTTGTGAATGTCCGTGCCTTGTTATGTATATACTATATTACATATTTTCGATTTTTGCATTTAACTTCTGGTTTAATTTTTCATGTATTTCCCGTATCTGTCGCGGAAAAATTCGAGATCGTATGTGTATCTGGTATTTTCGCAGATTTTCTTCTTTAAATGGCTATTTCCCGCCACCGCCCCATCCGGCAGAATCACCCCAAAGAACAGGCGGTCGATATCTCGAAATGAGACTTCCTTTCTCATCCCCTGTACAATCGCCAAATGAATCATGCTTGATGCCATAGTGTCCTCTTTTCTAAACAAAATATCCGCATGTCTCCTCTTACATTACCCAGCACCGTTTCTGTATAAAATCAAAGACACTCACAACGAAAGCCGGAAGCCTTTGCAACTTCAGTGTAGCAGGGTTCGTACGGATCACGCACCGCGTAAATCATTTACTTTTTTCCATCTCTCTTACAAGATCACAAAGTTCTTCTTCCCAGTCGCTGATTTCCGAATACCAGATACATCCATATACACCTGGAAGTCTCATATTTCTTGAGGAACATACGATAATGTTGGTTTGATTTCCCTGCTCCTGCAGAATCTGAACTAACTTTTCTCCCGCTTCTGTATCGCTGATAGCTCCTGACCTCATTGGAAAATGCATATCTGTGATGATCAGATCGAACGGCTCTCCTGCGTCTTTTGCATCTTTCAACATCTTCAGACCATCTTCTACATTAGACACCTGCTCAACCGATGCCACACCACAGCGGTTACCTAATATTTTTCGAATTGCATTTGCCTTATAAACACTGTCCTCAAAGTTCAGAACCTTCATATTCCGCAGTCTCCTCTCTCATTTCTGTTGTTTGTGTCTTTCATACAGCCCTATCTTCCGTTCGCTTCTGTGTTCTTTCCAATCACAGTTTAGATTCCATATTCTCCCAAGTACCTGTCGGAATTGGTCTGACAGAACTTCGTGCTCAAAATGTTTATTCTATTTTTCAAATTTCTCAATCACACACGTATGCGTCTTCGTTTTCTTATCATAATTAACCCCCACCAGCAGTAAATTCCCCTTATATTCTTTCAACGTCTCCACATATTCCCGGTCTTTCACCTGTTCCAGCGCTCCCCTGGCACTCTTATCCCATTTCAGTTCTACAATAACCGCCGGCTTGTCCGCATACATTTTCCTCGGTATAAAACAAAGATCTGCAAATTCCTTTCCCGTCGGAAATTCCCGAATCACCGTGTAATATTCTCTCGCAAAATCCTTCAACCACGCCCGAAGAAAATCCAGATACTTTTTCTGTGCTTCCTTATCACTTTGATATTCCCGGAACAGACAATCCCGCTCATCAATCAAAATCACAAATGAATGTCCCGTCGCACCATAGATATCCTTCATCACCTGAACCAGATTCTTCTCATCCCGCAGCCGAACCTCGCCAAACGCTTCCTTCAAATCAAAAATTAGATAGCTGCGCAGCATCTGCAGCATCTCTCCCACGCTCTCCGTCTCACTCAAAAATTCCTGCATATTAAGCTTGATCACATCATACTGATTTTGATGTGCAGAATAAGAAGCACAATCCGCAATTTTCAGCTCCCGAAACAGCGGATCCGAATCCATCCCTCGCTGATAATACGCTGCCAGCATATCCGCCGCCATCGACCATCGACTTACCAAACCTTCTCGAACGGCTCACGCAGACAAACTTCTGCATCGTCCCGACACATCGATTTGTCACTTCAAGCAATCTGCTCTTATCCACAAAAATCTGAGAATTCAACGCAATCTTAAACAATCCATTCCCCGGATTCAAATACGTCCCCATGAGCCCTTCCTCCTGTCTTTTTGACTTTTCACCATTCCTTTTCTCTATTATACCCATGCCCTCCTTCCAGCGTAAGCCATTCCTGACCCAGCGCAGGGAACCGCCCGTGTCCCCTTTCCGCTTTCTCGCCATCAGGCGCAAAAGACCTCCCGCCGTCCATCCTAATCACAAAAAAGAGGAACGACCCAAGGGTAGTTTCCAATAAGACAGTATGAGGACATTACTGACATAGGGTAGCTGCCGTACAGGAGTGCGACAAGAGTCATGATCACCCGCTTAGCGGGTGGCATGTTCTCCCCCTATAAGGGGATATTGCCTGCTTGCGCCCGGAAGGCGCACTGAAGTCTGCTAACTGCACCACATTTACAGTAGCCCCTAACAGGGGCTTTTTCAGTGCTTCCTTATACCGGCACAGCTCCAAAAAGAGCTTGCTGGTTTGCTTTGTCTTCCTACTTACGCTTCAAGCGTTTTATTTATTGTGTTTCTTCACCGGCTCACCCGTGAACGGGTCGATATATTCTACTAATGACATCTGATCATATTGCAAATCTTCTTTCAGCTGATTCTGAATATACTCTTTGATTTTTGCAGTGTTCTTTCCAACTGTATCTACATAATATCCACGGCACCAGAAATGTCGATTTCCATATTTATATTTTAAATTTGCATGTCGTTCGAATATCATAAGCGAACTTTTTTCCTTTCAGATATCCTACTATCTCTGCTACAGAATATTTAGGCGGAATTCGTACGAGCATGTGGATATGATCTGGGCAGCATTCTGCTTCTATTATTTCTATTCCTTTTCTTCTACATAATGATCCTAAAATTTCGCCTACATTTGCTCGTATTTGTTTGTATATAATCTGTCTCCGATATTTCGGTACAAAAACGATATGATACTTGCATTCCCATTTTGTATGAGCTAAACTATTTACGTCCATTATTTGGACCTCCTGTGCTTTTATTTGTGGTTTTGCAGACCCACATTTATCATAGCACAGGAGTTCTAACTTATATCTAAAGATTTCTCCCACCACCCGCATAGCAGGTGGTTTATTTTATTGTTGACACAATCAAAAAAAGAGGAACGACCCAATCCGTTCCTCTTTTTCTACGCAAGATGTTATTTGTTTTTTATCGAATTACGGTATCCTTCTTCCAGATCCGGTCATCGTTATACACAATATTCCCTTTATCCGGCGCCGGTACATGCGCTATTTTTCCCGTCGCTCCCGAAAATTCAAACGGCAGGCCTTCCGCCTTTCCCGTCTTGATCTCTTCGCAGACGTTACATACATCCTCCAGAATTCCGACATATCCATTGCCATCCCCATGTGACAGGAGAACCTTCGTATATTTCCCTTTCAGCTGTTCCGCCACCTTCCGCAGTGTCTCCTCATATTCCTCAATACTCGTCGAATACTCCTGAAACAAAAACGTAAACGTGTTGCATGCGTCTCCAGTCAGAAGATACGTTTCCCCGTCATCCTCGCGGATCAGGAAAATCATACTGCCGAGCGTGTGACCTGGGCAGGCATAGGTCTGGATTGTGATTCCGCCAAGCTCGAACGTGTCGCCCTCACGCAGATTGTGCAGATCCTCGAATTTTGCAGACAGAATATAATCCTCCGCCTCCACATACGTGCCATGACCCTCAAACTGCTCCACGCCAAGACCGCCTTTTCGGAATGCATCGTCCGAATGCTGAAGGTAAATATATCGATCCTTCTCACTCAAATAAACAGGAATCCCCGCATTCACAAATTCGCCGGAACCGTTCGCATGATCCACATGTCCATGCGTCAGAAGCACTGCCAGCGGATTTGTATTTCCATGTGCCGCCAGAACCTCATCGACAGCACTCTTCAGACTTCCAAACCCACTTCCCGTGTCGATCAGAACATTCTTCTCATTCCCCTCAACGAGATACATCAGTTCCGTTCCAAATGCATAAATTCTTGTAATATGACTGTCTACCATTTCCCTTGGAAATTTCAGCATTTGCCATTCCTCCTTCTTATGCCTCGTGTTTCTTCGTCAGATCTTCCTGCATTTTAGCCGTATATTTATCAATGTTAAATGCCAGGCAGACCAGCAGCATAACCACGCCGATAATGGCTGCCAGATAAGTATACGCAAAGTTAATGGATGCAATAGCACTTGCTGTCTGTGTCTTTGCCATTCCATCATATCCTCCGATTGCCAGAATCCATCCTGCAATCGCCGGTCCGAATCCAAGGCCGACCTTCTGTCCAATGCTGACACCAGACATAACAAGTCCCTCAGAACGAACACCAAACTTCCACTCACCGTAGTCAACAACATCACCGGTCAGTGCGAATGCACAGGAGAACATCGCTCCCATCATAAATCCCTTGATTGCATACAGAACAGCAACCATCGGCAGAACAGATGTAAACAGTCCCATCAGTGCAGATGTCACAATGACCGTAATGGATCCTGCGATCATCATTTTTCTTTTTCCAAATCTTTTTACCAGGTTCGGCAGAACCAGGTTCATTGCCATGGCCGGAACCATACCGCAAGCAGACAGAATTGCCACATAACCCGCATCACCGAGCACGACATTACAGAAATAATAGGTAACCATACCGCCGGACAGATTGTGCAGCAACAGTAATGCAAAGAATGCCATTTCCAGCCAGAAGAATTTGTTCTTTGCCAGACATCCAACAGCTTCTTTAAACGGAACCCCCTGCTCCGTCTGTGCTTTGGTTTCCTCAACATCAACAATATTTTCCTTCGTTCCAAAAAATCCAACGAGAATCAGGACACCGGCAGCCACACCATAGACAATGGCCGTTCCCTGATATCCAATTTTATTGATGAGCGGTACCCAAAAGGTTGTTACTGCCAGTCCGCAGACCTGGTTTAAAATCTGCTCCAGAGACGCAATTTTCTGACGCTCCATACCATTCAAAGTCAGTCGTGACAGCAGTGCCGTGTGTGAAATAAAGAATACCGTAAATGCAACTGCGTTGATAAACAGATACATAATGTAAACATAAACAATTTTACCCATCTTGCCCATGCCGTCCGGCACGCTGAACAGCAGAATCAGAAACAGTGCGATCAGCGGCGCGCTAAGTGCCAGCCACGGTCTTGCTTTTCCATATTTCGTGTGTGTTTTGTCAACCAGCGATCCCATCAGGAAATCCGAAAACAGGTCAAAAACACGGTTGACCAGCATCATCGTCGATACCGTTGCCACACCGATACCAACTGAGTCCGTCAAATATGCCGAAATAAAACTTCCGACAATCGTAGTGATAATATTTCCGCCGCCTGACGCGATGGAATAGCTCCATTTCTGCGCAGCCGGCACATAACCAGTCTGCTTTTCCTTTTGTGCTCCCATAGTATCCTCCTTCATTTTCGTGCACTTGAAACTTTCCGCGGTCATTCACTTTGCCTCTGTGAACAGCAGCACGTTTCGTTTCGGAATGACTCTATTATAGAGGATGCAATATTTTCTTTCTCATATTTTCATGTGTTTTCCATCTTAAATTAATTCCTTCTGATTTTTTCTTGCACTTTTTGTCTCTTTTCGATATCATATAATCAAGATTTTTATATCATTAAAACAAGATTTTAAATTTGATTCTTTCTCATACGGAGGATTTTTATGAATTTAGCCAACCAGATACGTTTTGAAACCGATTGTCCCGGAGATACCATACATCTGCACAATGAAATGGAACTTTTCTACACCCTGCAGGGACGGTGCGCTGTTTTTGCCGATCAGCAAAATTATGTTCTGAAACCGGAGGATTTTGCTGTGTTTAACCCCTTCTCCTCCCACCAGCTCTATCGCGAGGAGGGCGCCCACACGCTCTCCCTCTACATCCCGATTCACCTTCTGAACCAGGCTGGCGTCGGCACGGTGCACTGCATCTCACCACTCCAGCCGGAAAAGCAGGTCAACCTCGGTCTGATCCGCGGCCGTCTTGCAGAAATGTTCCGCGATTACACGGAGGATCCTGCTTCGCGCCGTCTGAATCTTTTTGCGGAGCTACTCGAACTTCTGAGCATTTTACAGCAGGATTTTTCTTCAGAGCCAGCAGATATGGCAGATGCTGAATCCTCCTCCCATGTGCTTCGAAAATCAGAACGGCGCCAACAGATTTTAAGCTATATCTGGGAACATTATCAGGAGCCGATTACTTTAAAGAGCACCGCCGCACAATTTTTTCTCTCCGAGGGTCACTTTTCCCGCCTTTTTCAGGAATTTTCCGGAAAGCCATTCTCCGAATACCTGCGCAGTGTCCGCCTCACAAACGCCAGACAGACACTCCTCGCTTCGGACGCTACCGTTACTGATGCGGCGCTTTCCTCCGGTTTCGGAAATATCAACACCTTCATTGATGCCTTCCGCCGGGAATACGGCATGACACCGGGACATTTTCTGAAAAACGCACAAAAAGAGCTGCAACCTTTCACTCCCGATGAGCTTCCTGTCACAGCAAATACAGAAACAATTTCCTATATGAGTCTTTTACGCCACCGGACTTCCGAAACGAAAAACAACCTGCTTCGCCTCTCCGGCTCCGATTCAATTCATGCCGATCTTTCCGCCCCCGGCACACCTCTGGATCCCATCTGGAAAAAAATGGTCGGCGGCAGCTACGCACGCGATCTTCTGTTCGCCGTTGTCCAGAATTCGCTTCGCCGCGGCGCACGGGAAATCGGATTCGACGGCTATCTGCTCCACGGTATTTTTCAGGATGAACTTGGTGTCTGCAAGCGAAACCCGGATGGGACACTTCGTTTTAATTTTGTATATCTCGATCTGATCTTCAAATTTTTAGTAGAGGATCTTCATACAACCCCATGGTTCACACTCGACTATACCCCGCGCTGCCTCGTCACCGACGGCGAGCTGTGCCCGTTCGGAGACCACATTATGAACCTGCCTTCGGATCTTTCGGAGTGGACGCAGTTAATTACAGCAACGCTTGGTCATCTGATCTCACTTTATGGAAAGAAGGAGGTCTCTTCCTGGAAAATTTCGATGGAACAGGCGATACAGGTTTCAGTTGGAAACTGCGATCTGGACGAGTATAAACAGTTTTATCTTGCAACATTTCGGGCAATCCGGCATATGCTTCCCAACGCGGAAATCTTCGGTTTCGGGCTCGACACGGGATATGTAGCACTGCCCGGAAATACCGAGCTTGAGGAACTGCTCGAATTTTCTGCAGAACATAACTGTCTGCCTGATCTCTTAAGTTTTCAGTGCTTCTTCTGTGATTATTCCGCGTTTGTCGGCGCCTCTGTTGATATTAACAATACGTCTGAGGAAGTTTACCCGATCTCTGAAAACCCGGACATTCTTTCAGAGGAGCTCTCTCAGATCCAGGCACTTCTGGATCGGATGCACCTTTCGATTCCACTTGCTATTACCGTATCCAGCCCCGGCATGTGGGGACGTGCGCCTGGAAACGATACATGTTTTGTCGCAGCTTCCATTGCCAAAAATGCTCTGGAGAATCGGCACCGGCTCAGTGTTTTCTCCGGTGGAGGTCTGACCGATTACCCGGAAACGCTTCTCCCGACCAATACCATGTACCGCGGTGGCTCCGGCCTGATCACTTACAACGGCGTTCCAAAGGCTGCTTATTTCTCACTGATGCTCCTTTCCCGCCTGAAAGGCCTCGTCATCGCCGAGGGTTCTGGCTACTTTCTCACCCGCTCCGAAAGCGGCAGTGAATTTTACCTGCTTCTCTACCACTACTGCCCTTACAATCTCGCCCGCCACCGCACCACCGCCCTGACTCCCGAGGAGGAGCAAAACTACGACCGCTACTACGAATTCGATGACAAAGGCGCCAAGTCCGTCCACGTCTACCTCCGCGGCCTCCCGCAAGCCCCGATCCACCTCGAAACCCACTCCGTCACCCGCGAGCACGGTAGCAGCTACGACGTCTGGCAGAAAATGGGCGCCCCGATTCACCCCGACCAGAACCTGCTCAATTATCTTGAATACCGTTCTGTTCCGGACATCACCACAGAAACTACAACTCCATCCCCAGACGGCGAACTCACCCTCTCCTTTCTGCTGGAACCGCATGAAGTACGTGTAATTCATGGAACCGTAGAAGCAGAGTAAATGCAGGCGCGCCCCTTCGTCATCCCACCGGCAGGCGCAAAAGACCTCCCGCCGCACAGAGCACAAGTCCCCGGGCAGACACATTTGCAGGAGGGCTAAGGATCTTAGAAAATTGGATTTTGCGTTGTCACAGAAAAAGGCACTGTTTGAGCGACAGCGAGTTTGCCTTTTTCTGCGACGCTTTTAGCAAAATTCAAGTTTCTTAGAGCCTCTTGCCCTCCGAAACAGTGCCTGCCCGGGGACTTGTGCTCTGTGGGGTGGGAGGTCTTTTGCGCCGTCCGTCCCCTATTTACTTAATACCCCGTCGACAGCCTTTTTCCATCCGGCATACTTCTTCTCCCGGATTTCATCGCCCATCTTCGGTTCATACACACTTCGGTTCATATTCCCCGCAAGTTTTTCCAGATCATACACTCCCGCCGAAATACCGGCCATATAAGCCGCCCCGATACCGGAAAGCTCCTCCGCGTCCGGAATGTTCACGCGTTTATTTGCAATATCACTCTGGAACTGCATCAGATATCCGTTTCGTGTCGGGCCGCCGTCCACGCGGAGTTCCTCGATCCGCATGCCGGTATCCTGCTCCATCGCACGGACGAGGTCGGTGATCTGATACGCGATGCAATCAAGTGCCGCTTTTACCACCTCCGCTTTTCCTGTGGTACGTGTAATTCCGCTGATCGATGCCGTTGCTTTCTCGTCCCAGTACGGCGCCCCAAGCCCGGTAAACGCCGGAACCAGATAGGTGCGGTCCGCCTGATTTGCCTCTCTCGCCAGACTTTCCGTCTCTTTTGCCGAAGAAATCAGTTTCAGGTCATCCTTCAGCCAGGTAATTACAGCTCCGGTATAATTCAGATTGCCTTCCAGCACATAGTCCACCTTGCCGCCTCTTCCCCACGCAAGGGAGGTCACTACACCATGGCTGCTCTGAATCGGCCTGTCTCCAATGTTCATCATCAGCGAAGAACCCGTTCCATATGTTGCCTTGATCATGCCCGGTTTTAAACAGCCCTGTCCGAACAAAGCCGCATGAGAGTCGCCTAATACACCACAGATCGGAACCGGCTCCGTAAACAGCCCTTCCAGCGTCGTTGTTCCATACACCGCATCGGAATCACACACCCTGGCCAGCGCGCAGGCCGGGATTCCAAACATCTCGCAGATCGTTTCATCCCAAGCCAGCGTCTTCAGATTGAAAAGCTGTGTTCTTGACGCATTCGAATAATCTGTCTTAAATGCATGCTCCTTAGTCAGCTTGTAAACCAGCCAGCTGTCAATCGTTCCAAGGCAGAGTTCTCCGTCTGCGGCACGCTTCTGTCTTTCTGCTCCGCCGTTTCGCAGCAGCCACGCCATCTTTGCCGCCGGAAAATACGCCGAAAGCTGCAGTCCTGTTGCCTCACGGATCTCCTCGGCATGTCCCTGCTCTGCAATCTCATGCGCAATGCCGCTTGCGCGGCCGCACTGCCATACAATTGCCTCTTCCAGCGGTTCCCCGGTCGCCTTATCCCAGACTGCCGTTGTCTCACGCTGATTGCTGATGCCGATTCCGGCGATTTCTTCCGGTGCAACACCGGACTCTGCCACCAGCGTTTTTACCGTCTGTACGGTATTCCGGTAAATCTCATTCAGATCATGGGACACCCATCCCTTCTCATTGATAATCTGCCGGTGCGGCAAGTCGGTACGGCGGAGTAAATGTCCCTCCCCGTCAAAGAGCAGCGCTTTCGTTCCCTGCGTGCTCTGGTCAATTCCGATCATATACCTTTTCTCCATGTTTTCACTCCATTACTATCATAAAATAGAAACGTCCCTGCACCCCCGGGCCTTCCACAGTCCGGGCACGCAGGAACGTCATAAACATCATTATTTCAGTAATTCTTTCGCTTTCGCTGCAATGCCTTCCGCATTCAGTCCATAGTAATCAAACACTTCTTTGGATGTTCCTGTAATGACCGGTGCATCCGGCAGAGACATATTAACGACTTTGCGCGGACACTCCGCGCCAACCACCTGGCTCACCATCGATCCAAGACCGCCGAATGGAGCGTGCTCTTCGATCGAAATGACAACTTTTGCCTTCTTTGCAGCCTCTACCAGGCCCTCTTTGTCCAACGGTTTCACACAGTACATATCGAGCAGTCCTGCGCTGATTCCCTCTTCTTTCAGCATAGCAGCTGCATCGAGCGCCGGGCGGACCATCTCGCCGCAGGCTATCAGTAAAACATCGGTGCCTTCCGAGAGAACCGTCGCCTTATCCATCTCAAACGGGGTATTTTCTTCGCTGTAAATATCCGCAACGGCATTTCTTCCCACTCGGATATAAGCCGGTTTTTCATCGGTAAGAAGCGCCTCAACCAGTTTTGCTGTCTGGAAGCGGTCGCTCGGCAGATAAACGCGCATGTTCGGAATAGCTGCCATTGCTGCGATGTCCTGTGCAGAATGATGGCTCATGCCGAGTGCGCCGTAGCTCACACCGCCGCTGATGCCGATCAGCTTTACATTGGTGTTGGAGTATGCACAGTCAATCTTCGCCTGCTCATAGCTTCTTGTAGAAAGGAAGCACGCCGGAGATGCCGCAAATGCTTTCTTGCCGCATTTTGCAAGACCGGCAGAAACGCTGACCAGATCCTGCTCCGCGATACCCATCTCCACAAACTGCTCCGGATACGCATTTGCAAACGGTGTCAGGGAAGCACTTCCCCTGGAATCGCTGCAGAGCACCACGATATCTTTATCCGTCTCGGCATGTTTCATTAAAACCTCGCAAATGGCCTGTCTGTTTGGAATCTTATTCATGACAGTGCCTCCTTTCTCTCATCCAGATCCTTCATGATCTGTTCTACTTCCTCCGGTGTCGGCACTTTATGATGCCACTCCGCCTTATTTTCCATCACGGAAGAACCACAGCCCTTCGTTGTATTTGCAATAATAACCGTCGGTTTTCCCTTACAGTGTTTCGCCAGCTCAAACGCATGAACGAGCGCGTCCATATCGTTGCCCGGTACGGAAAGAACATTCCATCCGAACGCTGCCCATCTCTCCTCCTGGCTGTCCTGTTTCATGACATCCTCGGTATTTCCGGAGATCTGCAGACGGTTGCGGTCTACGATCGCACAGAGGTTGTCCAGCTTGTAGTTTCCTGCGGACATTGCGCCCTCCCAGACAGAGCCTTCTGCCAGCTCGCCGTCACCCATAACGGTGTAAACACGGTAATCTTTTTTATCCATTTTTCCTGCCAGCGCCATTCCCACGCAGACCGGAAGTCCGTGGCCGAGAGAACCGGAGTTCATCTCGATACCCGGCAGTTTATTGTTCGGATGGCCGATGTACGGGCTGCCGAATTTGGAGAATTTTTCGATGACCTCTTCCATCGGGAAGAATCCCTTTGCTGCAAGTACTGCATAATATGCCTCAACGGAATGACCTTTACTCATCACAAAACGGTCGCGGTCCGGGTCGTCTATGTTCTTAGGGCTGATGTTCATCTCTTTAAAATACAGCGCTACAAGCACATCGATGACACTCATGTCGCCGCCGATGTGGCCGCCCTTGCCGGAAACTACCATTTCCACTACTTTCTTCCGCAGATCATACGCCAGACAACTCAATTCCTTGTATTCACTCATGATTTTCATTCTCCTCTTAAATATGCTTTGACATCTTCCTCAATCGGATCATATAAATCCGGGGCAATGCCGATGTATTTGCATGCTTCATACAGAACCGGCACGACGTTCTCGTGGATACCGACACAGTGGTGAATGTACGGTCCTTCCACGATTTTTGCCTCCAGGCGTTTCAGGTTCTGTACCTCAACCCATACGTAGGTTCCCTTCGTATAAGGTCCTTCGACACCTTTTGCATTTCCAAGCAGCAGGGAGTACTCTCCGTTGTCTCCGTCAAAACGCGCCAGTGTCATTTCGCCTAATTTTGCCTGCGCCTCTACAGCCCCCGGATGGCTGAATGCCAGAGGATAACCGATCGTCGGTTTTTCCTGTGCAACAGAGATCGGCCACGGTCCGCAGTGCTGCAGCAGCTCGCCGTTCTCGTTGTCCGGGTGACGTACCGTCCAGTCAGCAAAGAAGCTTCTCTTATCGTTTCTGCCGGCAGCCTCTACCATCAGAGCGGTGATGGCTCCGTGGATATCGGTCTCACAGACAACCGGAATTCCCTCTTCGTTCAGCAGGGAGTTTGCCGCACACGGCATGATGCCGATCTCACCCTGCAGTGCGTTCCAGCACTGGATCGCGATGGCATTGCAGGAATATTTTGCAGCCAGGTTCTTCATCGCAACCTTCAGAGCTGCTACATTTTCCAGCTCTTCCGGTTTGATTTTTACACACATATTGGTGTTGCAGTAAGCAACGACTTTTTCTACCTCGCTGCCCTCTGCTTTTACTTTTTTCATCTCCGCAGTCAGTTCTGGAAGCGGAATCGGGGAAAGCTGAATGTTGAATTTTTCCAGCAGCTCGCCCTCGTTGCACATGGTAGACCAGAAGTCGAACGGACGCGGTCCGATCTGAAGGATTCTGGTGTGACGGAAGGTATCTACCACATTACATACAGCAAGGAAATCCTGAATGCCGCGCTCAAATTCCGGATCGGTCAGACGGCAGTTCGTCATATAGGTGAACGGAACACCAAAACGGCGCAGCACTTTTCCGGTTGCGAACAGACCGCACTGGCTGTCACGGAGACGCACACCGTTCTCATCCGGTCTCTCATCGCGCGGTCCCCAGAGGAGTACCGGAAGACCCATTTCTTTTGCCAGTCTTGCACAGACATATTCCGTTCCGAAGTTGCCGTGCGGGAAGAAGATTCCCTTTACGTTCTCACGGCGGAATTTCTCCTGGATTTTCTCACGGTCCGCCTCATCGTAAAACAGCCCCTCCTCATTGATGTCTGTGATATCAACAAATTCAACGCCGAGCTCTTTTAAACGCTCTCTCGTCAGGTTGGCATATTTTACGGCATCCGGAGCGCTGAAAATACTTCTTCGCGTAGGTGCAAATCCGATCTTAACTGATTTCATATTCATTTCCTCCATTTAATTTTCTTTAAACTTTGCTAAATTATATTTTGAATTTCTCTGTTCTTTATGGCCCTTATATTACTAAATTCCTTTGAATTTGTCAATATCAATTCAGTTTTATTAAATCTTTTTTAGTAATTTATACAAAAAAGAATGGCTGCTTTTATGCATTTCTTCGTATTTCAACTTTTTACAGCTCAGAAGTTGACTTCTTTTTTAATTCATATTAAAATCAATGCATAAGTTTAATATTTTTCAAATAAATACTGAAATAAATTTCAACACCCCGCATGCACAAAACACACGGAAGCACCGTGCGGGCTGATTTTATCGAACAGGAGCTGAACTCTTATGAATATTTCTGCGAAAGAACTGGCAAAGCTGATCAACGTATCGCCTGCCACGGTTTCTATGGTTTTCAATAACAAACCCGGCATCAGTGATGCCACAAGAGAGCTGGTTTTAAAAACTGCAGCCGAGTATGGCTATGCGCCGAAAAAAAATGAAGCCTCCGGCGCTTCCTCCCGCATTATTCAGCTGGTCAATTATAAGAAGCACGGAAAGGTTGCTGCCGACACGCCGTTTTTCTCCCAGCTGACCGAAGGAATCTCCACCGAATGCACCCGCCAGGGCTGTGCGCTTCATATCTCCTATTTTTATGAGACCATGGATATTGACAGCCAGCTCGATGCACTCCGCGCTGTGGACTGTGAGGGCATTCTTCTTCTTGCAACCGAAATGGCTCCGTCCGATTTCCGCAAGTTCCGCGATTTTTCTGTTCCAATCGTTGTCGTAGACTGCTATTATGATGAGCTCGATTACGACTGCGTTCTGATCAACAACATCCAGGGGGCGTTCAACGCCACGAATTATCTGATTCAGTGCGGACACAAAAACGTGGGCTACTTTCACTCGAGCCTCGACATCAGCAACTTCTCCGAACGCGCCGACGGCTACTACAAAGCGCTCCGTGCAAACGGTATCAGCACCTCACATCCATATATCCACCCGGTTTCCCCGACCTCGGACGAAGGCTACCGCGACATGCTGCGCCTTCTCGAGTCGAAAGCACCGATCGCGGATGCCTACTTTGCCGACAATGACATCATCGCGGCGGCCGCCATGCGTGCACTGCGTGAAAACGGCTACCGCATCCCGGAGGATGTCTCTATCATCGGCTTTGATGACGTTCCGATGTGCGATATGATGGTTCCGCCGCTTTCCACTATGAAGGTCAGAAAACGCGAGCTTGGAGCCACCGCTGTCCAGCGCCTGCTTGACCGCGTGGCCGATCCGAAACGCGAATGTCTGAAAATGTGCATGGCAACCAAGCTGGTGAAGCGCCAGAGTGTTTCCAGACGTTAAAGCTTTTTGGATGAGGCTGTCGTCTAGCGCGTGTCTGAAAAATCATTTCCGCAAACCGGAACTCGCAGCTTGCGAAAAGCCTTTCTCAGACACGCTCTGTACGGCAGCCTCACCTTTTTTATTTTGAAAGGAGTTTTTTTCATGCAATCTGCAAATGACCTGAAACAGCTTTTATTCAGTATCAATCACAAAAGCTATCCCGCCTATAAATCCACCCGTGGTGCCTATCAGTTTCCGCGCTACACACTCTCCATCGACCACGTTCAGGGCGATCCGTTCGCCGCTCCGTCGCGGGTCAGCGTTCATGTCAGCGGCAAAACCGCTGCGTTTCCGGCTTTTCTCTACGACACATACGAAAAGCGCGTCGCCCTCCAGGATTACCTGCTGCGCCAGTTTGCGCGCGCTATCGCACCGTATTCGTTCCGCGCAAAGGGCTCCGGCAAAAGTGGTCTGCTTGGGATAAGCCGCTGCGGGCAGGAAATTCTGGAGCGCACTGCCTGCGTTCTGAATCCTTCCGACGGCAGTCTTGTCGTCAACATGGAAATCGGCTTTCCGGCCAACGGCCGCACCATCGCCGCGCAGGAGCTGATCTGCATTCTTTTCGACTTTCTTCCCGGCTGCGTAGAAAAATCACTGTTCTACCGTGCTCTGGATCCAAAAGCATGTGCCAACGTCGCCCGGCTCTGTGAGGATCAGCAGGCGATCCGTTCCGCATTAAAAGAAAAAGGGCTTACTGCCTTCATCGCCGACGGCTCCATTCTCCCGCGCGAGACCGGTGTTTCCGATCTGCCGATGAAGCACGCCGTTCCGTTTACCTCACCGGAATCCCTGCGCGTTACCCTCGATCTTCCAAACCGCGGACCTGTTTCCGGCATGGGAATTCCACTCGGTGTCACACTGATCGTAGGCGGAGGCTTCCACGGAAAATCCACCCTTTTGCAGGCTCTTGAGCGCGGCGTGTACAACCACATCGCCGGGGACGGCCGTGAATATGTCATCACCGATGCAAGCGCCGGAAAGCTCCGCTCCGAGGACTCCAGAAGCATCAGCAACGTCGATATCTCCCTCTTCATCCACAATCTTCCCGGAAAGAGTGATACGACTTCATTCTCGACCGCCGATGCCAGCGGAAGCACCTCGCAGGCTGCCAACGTGATCGAGGGCATCGAATCCGGCACGAGCCTCTTTCTGATCGATGAGGATACGTCCGCCACCAACTTTATGGTGCGCGATGAGCTGATGCAGCGCGTCGTTGCCGACAGCGAGGAACCGATCACACCGTTTATCAGCCGCGTAATGGATCTGTATGAGAAGCTCGGGATCTCGTCGATTCTCGTTGCCGGAAGCTCCGGTTCTTACTTCCACGTGGCAGACACTGTCATTCAGATGAAAGAATACGTTCCTTATGACATTACGGATCGCGCAAAAACCACAGCCGCAGAATTTCCGCCGTTTACTGCCTCCGTGCGCCCCTTTTCCGTTCCAGCCTTTCACCGCTGCCCGCAGCCGGGTAAAGGCCTGACGGGAAGTGACCGCACGAAAGTCAAGGTCATGGGCCGGGAGTCCATCCTCATCAACAAATCTCTGACGGATCTGCGCGCCGTGGAACAGCTCACGGACAGTGAACAGCTGAATGGGCTGGCTGCGCTCCTTTTAGAAGCAGCGGAGCACAAAATGGACAGTAAGAAAACACTGGTGCAGGTGGTGGATCTGCTGGAAAAACAGATGGATGAAAAAGGCCTTGCTTCTCTTCTCGCTCCTGGAAGACCCAGCGACCTGGCACGGCCGAGACGGCAGGAAATCTTTGCATGCCTGAACCGGTGCAGGGAGCTGCAGTTCTGAGAAAATTTGTAACAATTCAGAGCCATAAAAAAATGGAAGAAAAGAATACGAATCATGTGCGCATGAATGGGTATTCTTTTCTTCCATTTTTTATATCAAAAAGCCACATCGAGATGCAACACAACGGCATCAAGATGTGGCTCTGAATCGTTTCAATTTTTGCTATAACACGCTTACCGTAATGGTGTAATAATTGTCACTTTCTGCGAGTGAAATCCGTTTCACCGGAGGATTTTCATCCGTCAGGCTTATCAGTGACAGATAATTCGAACCAAACATTGTATCGCTCTGTGTTCCTGTCGATACGACACGCTTTACACTCTGAAAATTAGTGTACGCCGCGAAGCTTCCGCCCACGACAAGGATCAGCACTCCCAGAACAAAAATCGCTCCGGCAGGACTGCCATACCGGATCCGTTTTCCTGTTTTTTTCTTCATTTTAATCTCCACTCTTTTGTGCCATCATATGTTCTCTATTTTACCCATCGCGTCTCAAAAATGCAAGCATTCCTTGTATTCTGCAACAATTTGTTACCGCGCTCGTTACTGCTCGGAAGTTTAACAGTTAAACATAAATTCAATAAAAAAGGGGATGTCGGTTAATACCACATTTCGACATCCCCAGCAGTAATTAAAAGGATCCCAGCAAAATTCCCAATATTTCTCTCATGTTCCCGCCCTCATCTGTTCTTTCTCCGTTGTGTAAGAGAGTCCCACGCCGTTTAAAATAGTTTACGGCATTGGGACTCTTCTTTCCTCTTTATTTGCAGGATTTTATTCCCCGCAGATCCGCACAATCGCCTCCGCGAAGATCACAACGCATTCTTTCAGGCATTCGATTTCCACGAACTCGTCTGCTCCGTGCATACGGTTGTCGACTTCAAGATCCGCGCATCCAAACGCAACGCCGTTTTTCAGATGATGCACATACGTTCCGCCGCCGATCGCAAATGGTTTGCCTGGTTTTCCAGTGACATCCGTGTAGCACTGCAGCAGGGTCTGGACAAACGGGCTGTCGGCCGGGACGTGGTGTGGCGGGAACATTCCGCTGCCTTCCATGGAGAAGCCGCCTTTTTTCATGTTCTGCCCGGCGGTATCGTACAGGTTTTCTTTTGTCGCGCAGATCGGGGCGCGGCAGTCGTAGGAACCGGTCAAGGTTTTGCCGTCGTAGTTCATGAGGTCGAGGCTTAAGGTGAGCTCGCCGGACTCTTCATCTGACATGGCGACACCGAGTCCTGCGCCTTTGCCGTCGCCGTGCGGGTAAACTTTTGCAAGGAAACTGATGTCGTTTTTCAGTTCACTCTCTTCCATTCCAACGGATGCGAGAAGCTGCAGCAGTGCGGTCAGTGCGTTGTTACCCATTTCCGGGGTGGATGCGTGGGCGAAGGCACCGCAGGCGGTGATTTTTATATTGCCGTTTTCGGTGTCTTCCAAAACGAAGGAAACGCCGGTCTTCTGCTCAGTCTCGTCAGCGCAGGTTTTCAGGTCTTCTTTTGCCATGCCGGCAAGCTCTGCATATGCTTTGCCTGGTACAACGTTCAGTTTGGTGCCGGCCTGTAAGGATACGAGGCGCACGCCTGTCGTTCCGGCATCGGATGTTTTTTCGAAGTGGCCGCGCATGCCGCCTTTTTCAATGTTGATGACCGGGAATTCGGCATCCGGTGAGAAGGTGCATGGTGCTTCCACTTCTTTCTTATAATAATATTCGAGGTCAGAGCTTCCGCACTCCTCGTCGGAACCGAGGACAAGACGGACGTTTTTCTTTAATGGGTAACCGAGTTCTTTGACAGCGCGCATTGCGTAGATAGCTGCGATCGCCGGTCCTTTGTCGTCTGCGGTTCCGCGGCCGAACATTTTTCCTTCTTTGATGAGCGGGGTGAATGGATCGGTCTCCTGCCAGCCTTCGCCTGCCGGTACGACATCGAGATGGGCGAGAATATCAAGGCCCTTTTCTTCCTGATTAAAATCAGCTGCAATCGCGTAGTTGTCGTAGTTGGTTACGGCAAAGCCGTATTTTTCCAGAATTTCGATTCCCTGCGCCAGTGCTTCTGCCGCCGGTGCGCCGAATGGTTTGCCTGGCTCTGCCGCCTGTTTTTCGCTTGGAATCCGGATCAGGCTTTTCAGATCCTCGATCATTTCGGATTCGTGGTTTTCAATATATGTTCTTAATTCTTCTTTCCGCATCGTAACTTCTCCTTTTCTCTTCTCTGGCACCGTCGCAGTGCCATTCTTTTCCTATCATAGCGCAGAAAGAGCAGAAAATCCACATTTTCTGCTCTTTTTCCAAATAATCATTTGTTTTTGTCCAAATTGACTGTAATTTCATAATAATCACACGGATGCGCTGTAAGCCCCGTCACGCCCTCGCCGGATACCATCGACATTTTGAGGTGTGATGCGAAGAAAAACATGTGGTCATCCAGCAGCGTCTGCGTCATCTCGATGGCCAGTTCGGTTCGTTTTTCGGTATCAAACTCGCCGCTTAACTGCTGCTCCAGCATCTCGAGTGTCTCACTGTAATAACCGCCGCGGTTCTTGGAGGAATCCTGCAGGCAGTGCGTTGTAAAGAAATACTCGGGATCGCCCGTCGGTGCGCTGACAAATGCGCTGGCATAAACATCCCAGTTTCCTTTTTTCAGCAGTTCCAGATGATTTGCCGTGCACTGGATCTGTACTTCGATTCCGATTTTCTTCAGCGATGCCTGTGCACTCTCCGCGAGAAGCGGCAGTTCCTGGCGGCTCGGATACGTGAGCCAGCAGATGGTCAGGCGTTTTCCGTCTTTTTCCACGTAGCCGTCGCCGTCCTCATCGGTCCAGCCTGCTTCAGCCAGCAGTTCTCTGGAGTACTCAAGATCATAGGACTCCTCCTGCACTTTGCTGTCGCCGAATGCAAAGTAAGAGGGGAACGGGCCTTCCGCCACGCTTCCGTTTCCTTCCATCAGCGTATTCACAAAGCCCTCCCGGTCGATCGCTCCGATGACTGCCTCGCGCACGCGGTCGTCCTGCAGCACCTCGGATGATCCGTTGAACTGTCCGAAGAAGGTACGCGACGTATCCGCCGAAGAAATCGTGTATGGTTCATCGCGGAACAGGATCAGATTGGAATACGGCAGGCCGTACGCCGCGTCGAGCTCGCCTGACTGTAACGCCATCGTCATCGTATCGCCGTCGCGGATCGTTTTTACTTCGATCCGGTCGAGCTTTGGCGTTCCGTTCCAGTAATTGTCATTTTTCACGAGCGTCAGTCCCTGATCCGTCTCCACCTGTACTGCGCGGTACGGGCCGGTTCCGGCGACATTGCCGTCATCCGTCACACCTGCCTGCATATCAATGATGCATCCATATGGGTCAGACAGATAATTCAGAAGCGCCGGGACAGGCTGTTCGGTGTGAATCGTTACGATCAGGCCGTCTGCCTCGATGCTCTCAATTTTCAGATCCCCGCGTGCACGGTCATGTACTGCGATCAGATTCTCGAGACATTCTTTGACCGCCTCCGCGTCGAGAGTGCGCCCACTTGTAAAAGAGATGCCTTCATGCAGTGTAATCCGCCATGTTGTATCGTCCACAAGCTCATAGCTTTCTGCCAGCCATGGCTCGATCTCCATAGAATTGGAATAATGAAACAGCGTTTCACCGATCCCATAGCGGATACACGCCCAGCCGGAATAGCCGTTGTGCGGGTTGACATCGGACTCGTCGTTTTCGGCGTTGAATGTCGTGTCGCCGTATGCGAAAACTTTTTCATCTGTACCATCTGCCGCTGTGCTCTGACAACCGGAAAACAGTACCACCGCCAGAATGCCGCACAAAACATATGCAATTTTTTTCCTTCTGCCGTTCTTTCTCTGCATTCTGTACTTCTCCTGTTTTCGCAAATGGCACCACCATTTCCGCTGTCTGATTTTCTGTTTCAACAGTTTTCTCACAGACTATACTCCATCAACAGTTTCGTGTATTCCTCTTTCGGGTACTCCAATACCTCCCGCGTCTCCCCCTGCTCCACGATTTTTCCCTGCCGCATGACAATCACACGGCTGCAGAGTTCCCGCACCAGCGCAAGGTCGTGGCCGATCCACAGCATCGCAAGTCCTTCTTCCCGCTGCAGTTTTTTCAACAGTTGAACGATCTGCGCCTGTACCGCCGCATCGAGCGCACTCGTTGCCTCGTCGCAGATCAGAAGAGACGACTGCACAGCAAGAGCCCGCGCAATTGCGGCTCTCTGGCACTCTCCGCCGCTCGTCTCGCGGGGATAGCGCATCGCCGTTTCCGAACTAAGTTCCACTTTTTTCAGCAGCTCCGGCAGATGAAGACACGCCTCTTTCCGGCTCATTCCCTGATTCCGAAAAGCTTCCAGAATCCCGGTTTCGAGCGTCTGCATTGGATCGAAGGAATCCTGCGGGGTCTGGAAGACCATCTGTATTTTCCGGTAAACTTCGCGCTGCCGCCTGCCTTTTCTTCCGAGGATTTCCTCGCCTTCCAACAGAACGCTGCCTGCATCCGCCTGGACCAATCCGGTGATCAGACGGGCCGTCGTGCTTTTTCCGCATCCGCTCTCCCCGATCAGGCCAAGACATTCCCCCGCATCCAGTGTGAAGCTGATGCCGTCCACGGCGGCAAATTCCGTTTCCCGGCCGGTTCCAGCAAAGTTTTTGCTTAAGTTGTTTACTTCCAGCATGTTATGATTATGCATCGTTCTTCCCTCTTCCCGGCACAGCCGCAAGGAGATTTTTTGTATATTCGTCCTTGGGGTGATCGAAAACCGTCCTTGTCTCCCCCTGCTCCACGATGTTTCCATCCTTCAAAACAGCAACCCGGTCTGCCATCTGCTCGAGAACCGCAAGATTGTGCGTCACCAGCACCATCCCCGTCTGCTCTTTCTGCTGCAACGCCTGAAGCTCCCGCAGCACCTGCGCCTGCGAAACCACATCGAGTGCACTCGTCGGCTCGTCCGCCAGAAGAAGCGATGGATGCAGCAGCATTGCGAGCGCAATCCCGACGCGCTGGTTCATGCCGCCGGAGAGCGACGATGGATAGCTGTTCCAGATCGTCCCGCCATCCGAAAGCCCCATATCCGCAAATCGCTGGAGCGTCATATCTTTGATTTCTCTGCGGCTTTTTCTGCCAGACATTCCCCCAGAAATCGGGGTGATGAATCCGCAGCGTTTCTCATGTGCGCGCACGCTTTCACAGATCTGTGCTCCGATTTTCCGGGTCGGACAGAGTGATGCCCCTGTATTCTGGAAAATCATACCAATTTCTGAACCGCACAGACTCCGCAGCTTCTTTTCGGACATGCCCGTCAGCTCCTCTCCGCGAAATGTGATCTGCCCGCCGGTGATGGAACCATTCTTTCCCATCAGCCGCAGGATCGCTCGCAGCAAGGTACTTTTTCCACTGCCCGACTCCCCGGCGATGCCGACGATTTCTCCTTTTTCGACGGAAAAACAGATGTTATTTAAAATTTGCTCCCCCTCATAACAGACAGAAAGGCCGCTGATTTCCAGCAGTTTTTCGCTCATGTTTTTGCTCCCTTTGTTTCCATTTTCGTTTGCCCCTTATCCCTGATCCACCGTTTTCCGTACCGCCTCACCAAGCAGATTGCAGACAAGAACGGTCAGAAAAATCGCCAGTCCCGGCGCCAGAATGACCCAGGGCGCGGTCTGCAGCATACTTCTTCCGTTGCTCATCATCGCTCCCCACTCCGCCGACGGCGCTTCCGCACCAAGGCCGAGGAAGGACAGACCCGCGATTTCCAGCATCATCGTTCCGATATCAAGCACCGCTGTGACAATCGTCTGCCCCGCAAGATTCGGCAGAATATGGCGTCTGATCATCTTCCATGTTCCGTTTCCTGTAAGGCGCGCCGCCGCGATGAACGGCATGTGTTTCAATGCCAGCACACGGTTCCGTGCAAGCCGTGCATATTTCGGCCAGGAAACAAGGATCAGCGACACAACGGCTCCCGTCATGCCGCTCTGCAGAACGCCGGAAAATGCGATTGCAAATACCATACCCGGAAAGGCCAGAAAAATATCGGAGATCTGCATCAGAACCGTATCCGTTTTACCTTCCAGCCAGCCGCTGAAAATTCCGGCGAGTGTTCCGATCAGAGCGCTTGCTGCAACGACAAGAAGTGCTGAAAAAATGCTGACCCGCGCGCCGGAGAGAATCCTTGAAAACAGATCTCTTCCATAGCGGTCCGTCCCCATCCAGTGCGCCGCGGACGGCGGAAGAAGGGACAGTTCCAGATTCTGCTCATACGGATCGTACGGTGCCAGATGGGCCGCACACGCGGCAAACAGCAGCAGCGCACCGGCGAGGATGCCATAAAAAAGGATCTTTCTTTTCTGTTCTTTTTTCATCGCATTCCCTCCAGCTTCGCCCGCGGGTCCAGTGCACCCATCAGCAGATCAGCAATGAGATGCAGCAGCAGATAGATCGCCGCCATCCACACCAGATACGCCTGGATCACGGGAATATCGTGCATGGAAACGGCATCCACGGCCATTTTTCCGACACCATTCCACATGAAAATCGTCTCAACGATGGCGGTTCCTCCAAGCAGCGAACCGGCGGATAAGAACAGCAGCGTGACCATCCGAAGCAGCACGGATTTTAATACATTTCCAAACAGAATCCGGTTTTCACTTAACCCACGTGCCCGTGCACCCGCCACGTACTCCTGCTCCAGCTCTGAAAGCACGGCAGAACGCACCTGACGGGTGTATTTTGCCGTCATCGAAACCGCAAGCGTCGCCGCCGGAAGCACACAGCTTTTCCATCCCTTTCCCATACTGAGAACCGGAAAAAAATTCCATTTCAGCGAAAAGAAATACAAGAGAAGAAGTGCAGTGAAAAACCCCGGAAACGAATTACCTGCAAAGCAGAACAGGCTGATACTGCGGTCCGCCCACGTATTCTGATATTTTGCACTTAAGATACCGAGCGGAAACGAAAGACAGACCGTCATGGCAAGCGCCAGCGCCGCAAGTGCAATCGTTGCGGGCAGTTTTTCGCAGAAGCTTACAAGCACCGGTTTGCCGGAAACGTACGACTCCCCGAAGTCACCGCGCAGGGCGTTTTTCAGCCATTGCAGGTACTGGACAGCTTCCGGCTCATTCAGTCCCAGCTCCTCCCGCATCGCTTCTTTTTCCGCCTCCGACATCACGCCGCCGCTGCTGCTCTCTTTTAAATCCACCGCATCGACCGAGGAAAGTCCCGTCAGCAGAAAAGCGAGAATCGTCACGCCGAGGAATACCGGAATCAGGCGAAGCAGTCGTTTTAACAGATATTTTTTCACAAATACTCCTTTACTGCTTCACGGCACAAATCGAAAACATCGGTGCCGGGTTATAGAACTCGTCTTTTTCCAGATAAATGCGTTTTCCAAGGCTCGTATCAATGCGGATTTCTCCCGCTGTGTTTTCGCACAGCACCGCCACATCGTACGCCGGCCGGTTTTTGCGGCTGATCGGGAGCTGTGATTTGATCCGTTCGCACTCTTCGAGCATCTCGTTTCCAACCTTGAAATGGGCATGCGCCTCCGGAAGTCCTTTCGTATCGGCAACATCTTCTTTTCCGTAATTGGCATCGAAGTTCAGCAGCACACCGCCCGTTTTCAGCACACGCATCCACTCGCCGTAAGCATGCTCCGCATTCGGCAGCGTCCACGTCAGGTTTCGGGAAATGACAACATCGAATGTTTCATCCGCAAACATCGGGTTTTCCGCATCCATGACCTGGAAGCGGCAGTCGGCGTTCTCTTCTTCGGCAAGCTGGATTGCATTCTCAATCATCTCCGGTGTCAGGTCGATGCCGAAGACCTCGTGGCCCTCTTTTGCCAGCAGGATCGAGAAAAATCCGGCTCCGCAGCCCACATCAAGGATCTTTAACCGTCTTCCCGCCGGGATCTGTTTTTCAATCTCTTTCATCCAGCGCTTCGCAATCGGGTTTGCAAGTTCGGAGCGTCTCTGCTCTAAAAAGCTCTCGCTCCGTTTCTCCCAGTAATGGACAATCTGCTCTTTGCGGTCGTCGTACTCCGGCTCGCGCACAATTCTTCCGTAAGCAACGGCAGGGCCCCCTTCTGTTACCTGCAGACTGCCCGTCTGGTACAGCACCACACCGGTGTACTCGGCACGGCACGTCTCACGGAGTTTTCCATTATAATCACGGATCGTTCCGAGCAGTGCGCCCTCTGCAACCATATCGCCCGGTTTTGCCGCCGGATACCAGAGGCCGTCTTCGGAAGCCGCCTGATAGCGGACATCCGTCACCTCCATCGGCACGTAGTTCCGCACATCGCGGCGGATCTGATACATGCCGAGGCTGCTTAAGATATTGCGCACATCACGCTTGTCGGAATTGACCTCCTCGGAAGTCCAGGCTCCCATGCCGCCGCGCTCTAAGAGGATGCTCGCGATGCCCTTGGACGCCGCGTAGTTGTACGCTCCGCCTGATGACACCATGGAACGCACCATGTACGGAACATCCACCTGCTCCGCCATTTTCCGCGAAACTTCTGTCACCTCCTGCGCCGCTTTTCCGGCGTAATAGACATACGGCGTCAATGCTTCAAAATCATCGCCGCTGTGGAGATCAATATAATAATCCACCTTCGGATAAACTTCTTTCGTAATGGCCCACGCCAGCCGCTCCATCTCGGTTCCGTTCGGATTGCCCGGAAATACACGGTTCAGGTTTTTGCCATCGGAAAGTCCGAGACTGCCCGCACGGTTTTCAAAAGCAGGACGGTTTAAGACCTTTAAAATCACGATCGTTCCAACCGTTTTTTCCGGCTGAAGCTCCGCTCCCAGTTCCACACACGCCTGAATGCCGACGTATTCACCGGAATGAACGCCGCCGGTGATCAGCATTGTTTTTCCCGGAAGTTTTCCACAGATAATCGTTCCCGGAAGCACGATATCCCCATTCGCAAAGGAGATATCCCCCTGATATTTTTCGCCGCGGCGGACGGTCACATCACCAAGCTGGAAGGACTGCTCTGCGCTTTTTTCCGCGCGCACCAGAAACATCGGTGTCGATGCATAGTTCAGTCTCTCTTCCTCGCTCCAGACGCGCTTCCAGATTTCGGAATCGGTCTGGATGGAACAAACGCCGAGGGATTCGAGCACCTTCGTATCCCACGCCGGCCGTTCCATCGCAGAGAGCGGCACCTGGCGCGCAATGTTTTCCATGCGGTCAATGTCCGTGCACAGATAATGGTCGTCGAGCTGCTGCTCTTCCACTTTCTTCCGGTCTGCCTCGTACGCTTCTTTTTTCTCCTCGTCATAGAGATAACCGTACCAGTTCGCATCAAAATTGAGCAACACGCCGCCCGGTTTCAGGACACGCATCCATTCTTGGTATGCCTGCTCCGGCTTTTCCAGATTCCAGGTCAGATTTCTGGAAATGACAACATCAAAGGTCTCATCCGCAAACTCCAGATTCTGTGCATCCATCCGCTGCAGCGTCACGCGCTCCAGACCGTATTTCGTATATTTTCCCAGATTCTCTTTCGCCTTTTCCAGCATCTCCTCCGTGTAGTCAACAGCCGTCACCGTATAACCTGCCTCCGACAAAATCATCGGGAAGAATCCCGGGCCGGTTCCGATATCGAGAATCTTCATCTCTTCTTTCTTTTTCTCTGGAAACTGCTCCTCTAATACATGCAGCCACGCTTCTCTCTGGCTTCCCGCCAGTTCTTTTTCATTGACCTCAGAATACCCCTCCGCACGGGTTCCCCAGTAGGAGACAATTTCCTGTAATAATTCCTGTTCCATATCTTCCGCTTCTTTCTTCTTTTTCTTAACTTTCCCGGCGCGGCCGTTTTCCAACCGCTCAAATATCCCTTTACTTTACCAAAAATCGGCCTTTTTCACAAGCCCCCACGGGGGATATTCTTAACGCCGGCGCAGGGTATTCAGGTGATCGGCGGCGCGGATCTGATTATCTGCGGACGTCAGACAACCGACGGCGATACCGCGCAGGTCGGCCCTTCGATTGCGGAACATCTGACGATCCCGCATGCCGCCTGGGTCGCAGAGGTTACCGATGTCACGGATCATTCCATCACCGTCCGTCAGGATCTTGTGAGTGTTTCCCAGGTTTCCGAACTCCCTTATCCGTGCCTGATTACCATCGAGTTTCTCGAGCGCGAGCTGATCGACATTCTGTTTCCGGATATTTTTAAAGGAGAACCGTCATTCACTCGGTTCTCCTTTATATTGCCAGAATACCATCAGCTTTCTTGTCGCCGTATCCTCGCTGTATGTATATTTTACGGACCCGAGTCCGTAATAGCTGCAAAGATAGCCGGAAGCCTTATCGAGAAGCTCCGGTCGGGCTTCCATGACCTGCGCCATCAGATCATCGGTGGCAAATTTAAATTCGGAATACTCTTTTGTCTCTTCAATATCCGTCTCCATTTCCCACAGAATCTGCGTCGCATCAAATGTATCCATGTACCGGCCGATCTGGCGGTAATACTCGAGGTCATCTGCATTGCACGCCGGGAGCGTCAGATTCGTATCCGCCTGATGCGTGTCCGAAAATTCCGCATCAGAAACGCAGAGAAAATCGTAGTAGATCAGGTCGTCCGGCAGATTGTACTCGCCGCTCTCGCCCTCTGCGAATACCGGATCGCCCCAGGTTACATCGACGTTGTAATAATTGTCTCCGCACTTTACGATATTCCAGCCGTGCGCCTCGCCGGTGTCTGTCGTTCCCGTCACATAAATGACCGGGATGTCCAGGCGGTTCATCAGATACTGGAACGTTCTGGCATAGCCTGCGCAGACCGTCTGTCCGTTCACAAGTCCGCTGTAGAGTGTCTGATTCTCCGGCGCATCTTTCACATAATCAATCTGCCGGATACATTTTTCAAAGACAGCCTTGATCTTCCCATAGTCATCCATCGAACGGTCGATATCACTTAAGAAATCGTTTCCCGACCCTTTGATCTGGGTCTGGCGTCCTGTGATCTCCTCCGCAGGAATCGTGTATTCCGGAACTACCTCGCAGTAGTTCTTCGGCTCGCCGTATCCCGTGACATGTGATGCTCCGTTGATCCAGCAGTACTCCGGGTAATCCATATAGACCCATCCGTAAACCTCCGCCGTCACATCGGGATCGCCGCCTTTTGTGATGATGGTTTCCTGGTGTTCCGCGATTCCCTGCACCAGTTCGCGGTAAATCATCTGTCTGTTTTCATCGAGCTGGCTGTAATAATACCGCTTCGCCAGCTCCTCCTCATCTGTATTTTCCGCCTGAAACTGTGTTGCGCCATTTTCTGACAGACCATTGTTTTCGTCTGCCGTCTGTGAAGCAGTGCTGCTGTCCGCTCCGCTTCCGTTCTGCGTGGGATCGCTCTCATCAAATTCTCCGAATACCAGATAAGCCGCCAGCAGGGCAAGCATAAGCGGAAGCAGCGCCCGCAGCGGTCTCTTCCGTCTTCGTCTGTGTCTTCTCTTTGCCATTCTTCTTTTCTCCCAGATACGTTAAAACGCCGTCACACAGTGCATCCGCCACCTTTTTCTGGTACTCCTTTGTGTTCAGGAGCGCTTCCTCCTCCGGATTTGAGAGGAATCCGCACTCGCAGATCACCAGCACTGCGTCTGTCTTCTTCAGCATGTAATACGTTTTGTTTCCCTTGGCTTTCCTGTGATTCGCCGGATCGAGCCCCGCGACCAGTGCAGCCTGCATGCAGAGCGCCAGTTTTTCGCCTTCTTTTGAATCCGTATAATAAAACACCTGCGCCCCTTTGACCGCCGCATCCGGGTAGCTGTTCTGGTGAATGCTGATCACACAGTCCGGCTTTTTTTCATGAATCAGCTGCACGCGCCGCTGCAGATCCTGCACTTTCGCATTCACGGCTCCCGGATCGGAGAGATCATCCTCCCCTTCCCGCGTCATCACCACAAGGATTCCCTGCTTTTCCAGCTTCTTTTTCAGCAGACGGGCAATCGCAAGGTTGATGTCCTTTTCTTTGACACCGTTTGCCCCGATTTTGCCGGGATCGTCGCCGCCGTGGCCGCTGTCCAGCACCACTACTTTTGTGGCTGCCTTCTGTGCTGCCACCAGCCGTGCGCCCTCGCGGGACAGAACATACGCCGCCGAAAGCAGAATCACCGCCATCAGCCATTCCAGTTTTTTCCCTTTTTCCAAATGAAAAGCCCCCTGCTGCAAATTTCCTTTCTTGGTCATTTTATGCAGCAGCGGGGCAGGTTACAACTCTTATTGCTTCCGGTTACTCTTCCTCATCTTCTTCATCATGCGCGCGATTCGGGATTTCATCCTCTTCTTCGTCGTTGTCATCATCGAGATAATCCGGCTCATTTTCGAAATCGATGACTGCGGAATTTTCGACGATTTCGTCTTCTTCCTCTGCTTCTTCTGCGGTATCTTCACTGCCTGGCTCTGCGGCTGTTTCTTTTTCCTCTCCGGGAAAGATACTTTTTACCGGATCTTTCATGAAGGTTTCCACTTCCGACGCAGAACGTTTCATCTCCTCACGCATTTTTTCGATGCCGGCAAAAGTCTCCTCAAAAATTCTGCGGTTCTTCTCGAGTACACTTGTCATGGTTTCCATCTCGGCGTAAATCTTCTGGTATCTGGTGTTGGCTTTCTGCAGTTCCGCGTCCATATGGCTCTGGATTTCTTCTGCTTCGGCCTGCAGTTTTTCTTCATAAACAGCAGCCAGTTCCTCGCCCTTCTGACGTGCGCTCTCTACCATGTATTCGCACTGTTCCTTCGTCTCGCGGCGCTGCTTTGCACAGGATTCCTTTGTCTCTTCCCGCTGTTTCCGGCAGGACTCGTTTGTCTCCTCTCTCTTTTTGCAGCACGCCTCATCCGTTTCCTCCGTTTTCTCGCGGCAGGACTCGTCCGTTTCTTCGGTTTTCCGGCGGCAGGCTTCCTCGGTCTCTTCTTTTAGCTTTCTGCAGCTCTCCTCTGTTTCCTGTGTCAGTTTTTTCGCTTTCACCTGTGCCTCAAACACAAGGCCGCTGATGCTGTCATAATTGTCGATATAGCTCTGGTATTTCTCATGAATATTTTTTTCGAGCTCCTCGATTTTATCCTCACGCTCGCGGATCTTGCGGTTCAGCTTCTCGATTTCCTGCTCTTTTTCCTCGATCTTCGCTTCCAGTTTCTTCTGAGCGGCATACGCCTGATCTTTCAGGTTCTGCACTTTCGTCATAACATCGTCCTTATCGAAACCGCCCATCAGCGTTGTTTTAAATAATTCTTCGTGATTGTTTTCTGACATGTATACTCCTCCTTCGTGCCCGGGCTTTTATCATTCCCCTTATCCTTCCCGGACTCCTCGTCAACTGTTTGTTTCAATATATTCTGAAATCAGACTCCAGACGTCTGCGCACTCGAATCCGAGCTTCCACTCTGCCACTCCGGCGAGATCAGCGCTTTGGATCACTTTCAGTTTTTCCTCCATGGACTGCTCATCCTCCATCCAGATCGTGTATCTGGCATCGGAAGTTTCTACCGTTGCCACATTCTGGCCAAGGGATGCATCCCAGGTTTCTGTCATCTGATTCTCTTTGGCATAGTTTTTGGCGCCATCCATGCCCAGCACCTCGCTGATAATGGCGCTCTGTCCGAACTTTTCCGTCCAGACACGGGTATAAAACGGGATTCCGCAGATCACCTGATCGGCAGGCATCACCCGCGTCATCTCCTCCACGGCCTGCTGTACGAACGGGAGAGATGAAACAGAGCCTGCCTCCTCGCTTCCCGCGAAATGCTCGTCATAGGCCATGACAATCATATAGTCCACAAATCTTGCCTGCTCGCCGCGCTGATAATACATCGTGTAAGCCTGCGGTACCGGCGTATCGACCGACACCACAAGATTCTGTGCATGCGCCGCGCTCGTCAGTTCCCGCAGAAACTGCAGGTAATGCGGGATTCCGGCCTCTTTCAGATTCTCGAAATCCACGTTGATGCCGTCCATGCCGCACGATGCTGCCTCGGCGAGCAGCTGCTCAATGATTCTGCTGCGCACGGATGCGTAGGCAAGATCGGTTGTTTCGTCAAATGCCTCATTAAAGTTATCAATCAATCCCCAGACTTCCCGTCCCGCGTCATGCGCCAGTTTCACGTAATCGGCGCTCGCAAGGCTGGAAATCGTACCGGTTTCGTCTGTCACGGAAAACCAGGTCGGTGAAATCACGTTCACGCCGGTCATTTCTGCTGTCATCTCTGCCATCGCGTCGTTCGACTCGGTCGATGTGCTCTGATGCCAGACCAGATTGATTTTGTGATCCCGTGTAATTCTTTCATAGGAATCTTTCTTTGCCGTCCGCGCTTCGATGGCCTCCGGCTCGGAGATATCCTCTGTCTGGATGTAGCCGGTATAGCCGTCCGCCGTCATGACTTTGCACCAGTTGTCCAGATTTTCCAGATACAGCAGGGTGTCTCCCTTCTGTACATCCGCAAGAATCAGACTCTTGATGCCGCCCTTCTGGCGCACCTGCGCGGTGTCTGACTGTACCGTCGCCTGCTCCACGCCGTCCCATTCATTCCGGATTACAACACGGTTGGGATCACTGTAATATGCATAGTCGAGATCTGTGTATTCTTTTACGACATCCAGCGAAATGTAAACCGTTCCGTCGCTCTCCTGCTGTACGGCAGGCTGTCCGCCCGGTGTTTTGGCAACGGCCGCATCGCCCGGAAGCAGTGTCTGCACGCCGCCGCTCGTTGTAAGCAGGATTCCTTTTGTTTCTTCATCCCAGTAGAAGCAGCTGTTCAGCTGGGATTCTACATATGTGTACGCCGCATACGGCTCTCCTCCGATAAGGACGGCCTGCTCTTCCAGAAGTTCTCCGTTCTGGATCAGCGCAACGCTGTTTTCGTCTGTCAGGTTAAAATATTCGTTTCCGGCCATGTATTCGGTTCCGGGTTTATATCGGTTTATCAAAAATGAAACAACGCCTGCTGCACCGACTATCACGATCAGAATCAGTACGACCAGTACCGGCGCTGCTTTTTTCTTCTGTTGCTCCTTCATGTGTTCTTTTCCCCTTTTCTTCGCTCTGAAGATCTCCCCACTTGCGCCCATTATAACAAAAAAAATACCCAATAGCAACCGTTATGCGCAAGGGAACCGCATGCGAGTCAGAAAGTATCGTTACAGTTCACTGGTTCCCAGCGAACTGTAACATTCGCAGCCCTCATTTAAAGTTTTGCTTCGCAAAAGGAGGGCTGCTCACACCTGAATCATGTTCTTACGCAGCGAAACAGCAGGTGTTTCACTGCTGATTGAACAGTAACGAAAGTATCGTTGCTTTTTGCTATTGGGTATTTTTCAAAAAATCTGTTTAAAAAGTTTTGTCGATTGTTTGTTTCATGGCTTATTTGCAGTTGTGACGTACAAAAAAGAAAGCCCCATCGATCCGTATGAAATACTTTTGTTTTTAGTTTCAATGATCATGTTTCACGGGGACGCCTTCTTATCCGATCCGTTTTTTCTGTGCCTGCTTCTGGCCGGAGTATGCACCCTCCGGGCAGAAGCAAAGGTTTCCCCAACTCCTATTATACTTCAAGCCGGGGGAATTACAAATAAAGTTTGTCCCTTCATTTCTGAAAAAATTATGCGAAATGTAAAAAAAATCTTAAGTTCTTTACTTCTTTCCGTGATGTGTTATACTATATTGTAAGCAGCCCTATTTATATAAGTAAAGAGTAATTAAGGACGTGAGAGTTATGAAAATAGAAAAAATCAATGATAACAAGATCCGCTGCACACTGACCAGCGCCGATCTTGCCGAAAGAAATTTAAAGCTCAGCGAACTGGCTTACGGCACGGAAAAGGCCCGCAGCCTGTTTCAGGATATGATGCTTGAAGCCAACCAGCAGTTCGGCTTCAATGTGGATAATGCCCCGCTCATGGTCGAGGCCGTTCCGGTGGCTCCGGACAGCATTGTCCTCATTATCACCAGAGTCGAGGATCCACAGGAGCTCGACACCCGCTTCGCCAAATTTGCTCCATCCGGCGACGATACGGACGGACCGGAACCGGTACAGTATTCCGGCGCGGACGACATCATCGACCTGTTCCACAAGCTCTGCGATGTGAAGAACAAGGCACAGGAAATCGCAAAGAAAGCGGCACAGAAGGAAAACGAAAAAGAGCCTGCAGCATCCGAGGAAAAGAATGTGGATCTGGTACGCACCTTCCACTTCTCAACCCTCGACGATGTCATCAGCTCCGCAAAAGCGCTGAACCAGTATTTTACCGGCAGCAATTCCCTCTATAAGAACAGGGCAGATGCCAACTATCAGCTCGTTCTGCACCAGTCCGGCTGCAAACCGGAGGAATTCAACAAGGTCTGCAACATTCTTTCTGAGTACGGCAGACAGGAATCCTTCTCCCTGGCCGCTGAAGCATTTCTGCTGGAACATGGAAATGCAATGGTAAAAGAGAATGCTCTGCAGGAGCTGGCTTCTCTGTAAGTTTTGAAACGTATGTATAAAAAAAGGAAGTCCGCGAAGGACTTCCTTTTTTGTACGTTCCGTACAAATTACTCTTCTGTGATAGCCTCGGTTGGACATACGCTTGCGCATGTTCCGCACTCAACGCATACATCCGGGTTGATTTCGTAATGGGAATCTCCCTCAGCGATAGCCTCTACTGGACATTCTCCAGCGCAGGTTCCGCAGCTTACACATTCGTCTGTGATTACATATGCCATGATCTTATCCTCCTTGTAGATTTTTTGGCCCTTTCGGTACTATCCACATTGTAAACGATTGCCCCCTGAAATACAAGTACAAAATTATAAACATTCTATAATCTTATGAATTTGTTCTTGCATTCCCCCCGGGGGTACGCTATAATCAAAATAACCGTCAAAATCGGAACGACGGGTATATACACATTTAAAGGAGGAACTTTAAGATGGCAAAGATCTCGAAAGACATGACAATCGGCGAGTTAATCGCAATGGATACAAATATCATCGGAATCCTGATGGGAGCCGGTATGCACTGCATCGGCTGCCCTTCTGCACAGGGTGAGTCCCTGGAAGAAGCAGCTATGGTTCACGGCCTGGACGCTCAGGTTCTGGAAGACCAGATCAACGATTATCTGGCTGCAAAATAAGTCGGATTTCCGCGTGGATCCAAAAAGAACGCCTCTCGCAGGCGTTCTTTTTTTTCTGTCCGATTTACCCATTGTTCCGATGGCCCCGTTTTGCTTTCGTCCGTTTTCCTTTCTGCTCCAGCGTCGCCGCTGCTTCTCTCCGGCTCTGCTGGTGGCGGCGGATCGCCTCATCCACACGGCGGCTCCGCTCTTCCTGGCGCCGCTTCTGTATCATCTGATCGAGCAGACGGCCGAGCACGCGGTAAAACTCCGTCTGACGCTCCTCCTCTTCCTGCCGCATCACAGTGTCCGCCAGCTGTTCTGCTTCCCGCTCGGGCAGAAGATCGACAACCACCTCCGGCACTTCGTCCGCTTTTCCCGGTATTGCCGGATCCGGCTTCTCCTTTGCCGTCTCTGCCGCTTCCGCCGGAAACGCTTTGATCTCCGCCGTTGCCTGCACCAGCTTCGGCATCAGCTCGCGGATCGCTTTCAGATGAAGCCCCTTTTTCTTCAGTTCCCGGATTCCCAGAAAAATCTGAATGTCCTGCGCAGTATAGCAGCGGTGTCCCAGCGAATTGCGGTGGATTTCCATGCCAAGCTCGTCCTCCCAGTACCGGAGCACATGCGCTTTCTCCCCGGTCAGCTTCTCCGCCTCCGTGACCAGATACGTTCTATTTTCCATACGGCAGCCACTCCCTTCTTCCCTTTATTATAGGATCTGTTATCCCCTGCCGCAAGAAAATCTCATCGTAATATTCCGACAATTTCATACAATTATACACAAAGAACGTGCCGCAGGACTATCCCACGACACGTTCTGACACCATACTATTCAGAGCCCCATCTCGATTCCGCTACGCTACATCTCGATGTGGCTTCTCGCCATATGAAATTGAGGGGAAAAGTGCTCATTCATGCAAGCATGAGTCGCACTTTTCCCCTCAATTTCGCATGGCTCTGAATAGTTACAAATATTTTCTTTTATCTCTCTGCATTCGCAAATTTCGTATAATCCGGCAGCCAGACCAGATTGACGGTTCCGATCGGGCCGTTTCGCTGTTTGGCGATGATGATTTCCGCGATTCCCTTATTCTCGGAATCCTTATTATAGTAATCATCTCGATAGATAAACATAACAACGTCGGCATCCTGCTCGATCGCTCCCGACTCACGCAGGTCGGAAAGCATCGGACGGTGGTCGGTACGCTGCTCAACAGCCCGGGAAAGCTGGGACAGTGCAACAACCGGCACATTCAGCTCTCTCGCGAGTGCTTTTAAGGAACGGCTGATATCCGAAATCTCCTGCTGACGCGATTCCGAGGAGCTCTTTCCGCTTCCCGACATCAGCTGCAGGTAGTCAATGATGATGATATCAAGACCGTGCTCCAGCTTGTATTTGCGGCATTTCGACCGCATCTCTCCGATCGAGATACCAGGTGTATCGTCGATCATCAGTCGGGATTCACCGATCATGCCGGCGCTCTCGATCAGCTTGCTCCATTCGTCGTCTTTCAGGTTTCCGGTTCTCAGATGCTGGGAATCTACTTTCGACTCCATCGAGAGCAGACGGTTCATCAGCTGCTCCCGCGACATCTCGAGACTGAAAATCGCAACGGCTTTGTCTTTCTTAAACGCCATATACTGCGCAATATTGAGGACAAACGCCGTTTTACCCATAGACGGACGTGCCGCAATCAGGATAAAGTCAGAGTTCTGCAGACCCGATGTCTTGTAGTCCAGATCCGTGAATCCGGTCGGAATACCCGTGACATTTCCCTTCGTCTTCGATGCACGCTCGATGTTCTCCAGCGTATTGATGACAACCTGGCGGATCGGCATGAAGTCTCCGGAATTCCGCTGGCCCAATAACTGGAACATCTTCTTTTCCGTCTCCTCCATGATGACTTCCACCGGCTCTTTGTTCAGATAGCAGTCATTCTCTATCTCTTCTGTCAGCTTAATGAGACGGCGCAGCACCGCTTTCTCGCTGACGATGTTCGCATAATGGCGCACATTCGCCGAAGTCGGCACCGCATTTAAAAGATCGCGGACAAACTCCATCGAACTGATCTCCGGCGGAACATCCTTTTCACGCAGGCGGTTCTGCAGGGTGACCAGATCGACCGGTTTTCCCTCATTGAACAGCTCCACCATGGCATCAAAAATGACGCCGTACTGGTGCTGGTAAAAATCGTCGCTCGTCAGGATTTCCGATGCCGCCATGATGGCTTCGCGCCCCATCAGCATGGAACCGATGACCGACTGCTCCGCCTCGATGCTGTGCGGAAGGATTCGTTTAATCAGTGCTTCTTCCATAGAATTATGCTTCTTTTACGATAACTTTCAGCTTTGCAGTTACTTTGGTATGCAGGCGGATCGGCACTTCTGTCGTTCCAAGAACCTTGATCGGGTTCGGAAGCTGCATTTTCTTTTTGTCAATGTCGTATCCAAGCTGTTCTTTGGCTGCTTCTGCAATTTCTTTTGCCGATACACTTCCGAATACTTTTCCGCCCTCACCGACTTTGATGGCTACGGTAACCTGTTTTTCCTCGATCTCTTTTGCGAAAGCCTGTGCCTCGGCAAGCTGCTCTGCTGCCACTTTGTCCTCGTGTGCTTTCTGCAGTTTCAGTTCATTCAGGTTCTTTGCGGTTGCCTCGATGCCAAGCTTTTTCGGCAGAAGCATGTTTCTTGCATATCCATCACTTACGTTTACAGTCTGTCCTTTTTTACCAAGTGCTTTTACGTCTTCCAGTAAGATAACTTTCATATCAGATTTCTCCTCCATCCTGCATTTCTGTTAAGGTTGATTTTAGGAGGCTGCGCGCCCCCTCCAGATCGACGGTCTCAAGCTGGCATCCTGCCATATTCAGATGACCGCCGCCGCCCATCCGCTCCATGATGATCTGTACATTGACCTCATCAATCGCGCGGGCGCTGATATAGATCACGCCTTTATACTCGGTCAGTACAAAGGACGCCTTGACACCGACAATGTTCAGCAGCTCGTTCGCCGCTTGTGCTCCGACCACCGTCGGGCTGTCCACATAGTCGCTCGGGCATTCGGAAATCGCGAACTGGCCGCGGAACAGCTCCGCATTGCGGATCGTCTCTCCTCTTGCCTTGTAATCGTTCATATCCTCACGGAACAGCTTGCGCACACGCGTCACATCCGCACCGCAGCGGCGCAGGAACGCTGCCGCCTCGAACGTGCGGACACCTGTTTTCTGCATAAAGTTGTCGGTATCGATCATGATGCCGGCATAGATGCTGTCCGCCTCCACGTTCCGGATGCGGATTCCCTCGGTAAAATACTGGAGAATCTCGGCAACCATCTCGCTCGCGGATGATGCATACGGCTCAATATAGGAAAGCACTGAGTTGCGGATCGTATCGCTTCCCTGCCGGTGATGATCCAGCACGACGATCATTTTCGCCATGTACAGCAGATCCTCACACTGTGTGATGCTCGGTTTGTTCGTATCGACCACAACGAGCAGCGTGTTGTCGTCCATGATCTCTTTCGCCTCATGGTTGTTGACAAACATGTCCGCCTCATAATCCTGGTCGTCGCGGAACGTATTCATCAGCGGAATGATCGAGCTGGTCGGGTTGTCGATGACGATGTACGCTTTTTTATTCAGCGTTTTCGCCGCACGGTAGATACCGATGGCCGCACCGAACGAATCGGCATCCGGCAGGCGGTGTCCCATGACAACGACCTTCTCTTTCGTGTTCATAAACTCTTTCAGCGCGTGCGCCTTGACGCGGGCTTTGACTCTCGTATTCTTTTCCACAGCCTGCGTTTTTCCGCCGAAATACTGAATCTTCGAACCGTCCTTTAAAACGACCTGATCGCCGCCCCGGCCAAGAGCCAGGTCGATCGCGATTTTCGCATACTCGGAGTTTTTCGCAAACGATCCAGCATCTGCTCCGATACCCATACTGATTGTGACCGCCATCTCGTTTCCGATGTTGATGGTCTTGACGTCCTCGAGGATATCGAACTTTTTCTCTTTCAGTTCATTTAACGAACTCCGGCGCATGACCACGATGTATTTGTCGTTCTCATACCGCTTCACCAGTCCGTCGAGATCGTTGAAATATTTGTTGATCTTTCGCTCGACCAGTGCGGTCAGAAGGGAACGGCGGACCTCCTCGACGCTTTCCAGCGCCTCGTCGTAGTTGTCCAGATACAGAAGACCGGTGACCATCGTTTCGTCCTCGAATTTCCGCATATACTCGCGGAGCTCCGTCTCATCGAACAGATACAGTGCCTGAATAAAATAGCCTTTGATATCTGTGTTGATCATCTCCGAATTCTGGATCAGCTCGTCGATGCAGACGCTTTTTACATGGGCACGGAAATTCTTTTCGCCGTAAGCCACGTTGATGTCGGTCTCCTCCTCATTTTTCGGCAGCCGCTCGACCGTCAGCTCCGGAAAAATGGTGGCGATACATTTATGATACTGTGTATCCTTCCCTGTGATTTTTGTAAACTCTTTGTTGACCCAGAGAAGTTTTCCCTGCGAATCCATAACGGCATAGGGCAGCGCCAGTTCCTGGATCAGATGCTTCTGAACCTGGCCGTATTCGGTCGCAAAGGTAATCAGCTCGTTGATCACCTGCGGACGCTGTCTGTAATAGAGAACTGCGGCTGCGATCACATAGACTGCAAAAAACAGCGTGAACCACATTCCTGCCATCACATCCACAAAATACATGCCGATATTCATCACAAGCATCAGGATGGACAAAATCAGCGGCCATCGAAGATAGCTCCGCAATTGGCCGCTCAACTTCATTTTGCTTTTCATTTCCTAACACCTTTCCAACGTTGCGTGTTGTATTTCGCTCCTGTCCTTCCGATTATACCACTTTGACCTGTACTTTGGCAACAAGATACTTCTGGATACAAAAAAGGTACCCGCCCTTTTCAGGCAGATACCTCCATTTATTTACCGATTCAAAATGAACGTTCGGACAGTGCCTAGCGCAAGTCAGAATCAATCATCTACGTACGGCATAATAGCCATATGTCTTGCTCTCTTAACGGCTACTGTTACTGCTCTCTGATGTTTTGCGCAGGTTCCAGTTACACGTCTCGGCAGGATTTTACCACGCTCGGATACATATTTTTTCAGTTTAGCTGCATCCTTGTAGCTGATCTCTTCTCCACCACAGAAAACACAAACTTTTCTTCTTCTGCGGGCCGGTCTTCTGGAAGCTGGTCTTTCACTATTATTATAAGCCATGATCAATCTCTCCTTTTCTATCAATTAAATGGCAATTCTTCGTCAATGCCATCGGGAATATTCATAAAACCATCGGCGCTGCCCAGGTCAGATGTATTCGCGGACGGAGCCGGATTGTTATGCTGCGGTGCGGAGTATCCTCCGTTGTTTCCACCTGCATTTTTGCTCTCTGCAAACTCCTGCTCTTCTACAACTACGTCTGTCGTGTAAACCTTCTGGCCTTCACGGTTGGTGTAGCTTCCGGTCTGAATGCGGCCGGTGATGGCGATCTTCGTTCCCTGACGCAGGTATTTCTCTGCAAATTCCGCCTGGCGGCCAAATGCTACACAACCGATGAAATCTGCTGTTGCATCGCCGTCTCTGTGGAATCTGCGGTCAACAGCCAGTGTATAACGGGCTACCGCTGTGGAATTCTCTCCAGCAGAGTATCTGACGTCGGGATCTCGGGTCAATCTTCCCATCAATATAACTTTATTCATTCGCTTACCTCTTAAGCTTCCTTTTTAACGACTAAGTATCTCAGTACGTTATCCATAATACGCATATGGCTCTCGATCTCTGCCGGAGCTGTTGCGTCTGCTTCAAACTGAATAAAGTAATAATATGCTTCACGCATATGCTGAATTTCGTATGCAAGGCGTTTTTTGCCCCACTCTTCTACTTCGCCAACTGTTCCGCCGTAACGGGTTACATAACCTTTGGCTTTCTCAACTACAGCTGCGCGTTCCTCTTCTTCAAGTTTTGCATTCACAACCAGTGCTAATTCGTACTTGTTCATGCTTTACCTCCTTTTGGACTTTTTGGCACCCCATTTTCATTATGGGGAGCAAGGAATTATTTTTATACGTCACAATTTGTTATTCTAACATAAAAAAGGGCTTATAGCAAGCCCTTTTTCGCGTGTTTCTTGTTTTTTTCACGATATTACGCATCTTTTTTTCGTAATCCGCGGGTGTTTTTCTCGACCAGCTTGCGTTCTACCATGATCTGGTGGCCGCAGCCGGTGCATTTGAGACGGAAATCTGCGCCGACACGCAGGATTTCCCACTCGCTGCTGCCGCAAGGATGCGGCTTTTTCAGTTTTACAATATCGCCTACTTCGTAATGTTCTGCCATGTTTCTTCCGCCTTATATTTTCTAATTAAAATCTATCTTACTTTGATGCTGCCAAGCACCTGCCCGATCGGCTGCTGGATCAGAAGATCCGCGTTTTTATCCATCGGCGTGGCGCCCTTGTTGATGAGAGCCAGCGCATCGCCCTCAAAATACTGGAGAAGGCCTGCCGCCGGATAAACCGCAAGTGACGTTCCGCCGACAATCAGAAGATCTGCCGCCGCAATCGAGCGGATCGCTCCGTCGAGCACTTTCTCGTTCAGGCTCTCTTCGTAGAGAACGACATCCGGCTTGATCATGCCGCCGCATTTTTCACATCTTGGAACGCCGCTGCTCTTTCTCACCAGCTCTGTATCGCAGGCTGCCCCGCATTTCATGCAGTAATTGCGGTGTGTGCTTCCGTGTAGCTCATACACGACTCTGCTTCCGGCCGCCTGATGGAGCCCGTCGATATTCTGTGTCACAACCGCTTTCAGTTTTCCCGCTGCTTCGAGCTCTGCAAGTTTCTTATGCGCCGCGTTCGGTTTCGCGCCGACCGGAAGCATTTTGTCGCGGTAAAAAGCATAAAACTTTTCCGGGTACCGCAGGAAATAGCTGTGGCTTAAAATTGTCTCCGGCGGAACGTCATACTTCTGATGATAAAGGCCATCCACGCTCCGGAAATCCGGAATCCCGCTCTCCGTGGACACGCCCGCGCCGCCGAAGAATACGATATTTTCATGTGTATCAATCAATCTCTGCAGTTCTTCGATTTTTCTTTCCTCTTCCATCTGTCATTCCTCCTTCTGACCAATCATTACCGATTCCGCCGCACGCCCAGAACGACGAACCGTCCAGTCGTATCGCTCGCCGCACAGGTGGACAGCACAATAATATGGCTGTTTTCATCCATCTCCGGCTGCTCCACCGGGATCTCTGACCGTGCCGCCATGGTATTCAGATACTGTACAAACGCTTCACCCCCGCCGGAATGCAGCGTGTAGACATCACTGTCTGCCTCCGTATAAAAGGCAGAAAAAATCTGGTACACATCGTTTGATTCCGGCGTCAGCATCCAGAAATAGACGCTGTCCCTATATTTTTCCTGCTCCTTCATCTGTTTCAATTTTCCGAACATGGAGAGATTCTTCATATTATGACCGTAAACGATTGTGTTTCCATCACTGAAATCACCCTGATTCTGGTAATCGAGGAAAATGGAACCCGCAAAATTGCTCGTTCCCTCGTACGTCGTATGAAGATACGCATCGTTGTCCGGCCCCTGTACGACCGGGTAACTGATGTCGAGAGCTTCGATATAAAGCCATCCCTTCACATCCGGGTTAATCGCTTTTAAGGATTCAAAATCGACGGCAAGCGGCGGTTCTGTCGGATACGACAGTGGTTCCGGCTCCGGTTCGGAAGGCTCCGCCGGTTCGGATTCCGCCTGCGGCTCCTCTGTTTTCGTCGTTGCCGGTGTCTCCGGTGTTTTTGTAATTTCCGTCGTATACTGCTGCAGATCCCGGTATTCATCCGTGCCGGTCTTGTAATCCAGGTAAATGCCGATCAGCTTGTACCCGGAAAAGCAGAAAACAGCAAGTGCCGCTAAAAATACCAGAGTCCAAAGCGGATTGCCGCATTTTTTCTGTTTCTTTTTCTGTTTTCCCATGCGTCTCCTTTATCACTTTTTTACTGTCTGCGCTGTTTTCTGGAAGCGCTCTGAATTTGTCTCAATTATAAGCGTGCCCCTTTCTTTTGTCAACTTATGCCCCCGGAAAAGGATTGCACCCGCCTCCATCTTATGATAGACTAAAAGTCGACTGACAATTCACTTGTGAATACAGTAACACACCACATACATGAGGAGGAAAATATAAGTAACTAAATATATTGTCAAATGTGATATAACGTGTTTAAATATATAAAAGGAGAATCATATTATGAACACATCAAATATCACAAACTACAAGCCGAAGGA
>OGOE01000103.1_pt1 | contig 107105 bp, 102 predicted proteins | sample 1552611 | NCBI WGS metagenome assembly OGOE01 (sample SAMEA2580129, study PRJEB22360) | human gut metagenome | biome: human gut; feature: human-associated habitat; material: faeces | place: Denmark | collected 2008/2010
ATGACTTGGTCCGGGCGTTTGTCAAAGGACTATGAAATTAGGACTTTTTACCAAGAAAATATTTGTATTATTTCCAATTTGCAAACCCTGTTGCGTCGATTTTAGTTTGTGAAGACAAGTTCTTAGTCATAACGTCCGTTATAGCTTCACGAATTTTGATGATATCAAGTGGCTTTGTGATGTGGGCGTTCATTCCCGCCTCAAAGCTGCGCTGAACATCGTCCTGAAAAGCGTTTGCGGTCATTGCGATAACGGGTATGGTCTGAGCGTCCGCACGGGTCATTGACCTTATTTTGCGGGCAGCGTCCAGTCCGTTCATTACGGGCATCATAACGTCCATGAAGATGATGTCAAATCCGCCGACCTCAGAAGCGGCGAACTTTTCCACAGCTTCTTTGCCGTTGGAGGCTTTTACAACTATCATGCCCTCACCCTCAAGAAGAAACCCGGCTATTTCCATGTTAAGCTCGTTATCTTCGACCAGGAGAGCCATTTTGCCGTGCATATCAACTGTGGGGCGGACAGTGCTTTCGGACTTTTCTCCGCTGACATCACGGTCAATTTTCAAAGGCACGGAGACAGAGAAGTAAGTCCCTTCATTGACCTTGCTTTGCAGGTCTATCTTTCCGCCCATACGTTCAACAAGCTCCTTGACGATGGAAAGACCGAGACCTGAACCAAAGGAGCTGTTTTCGCTGCGCTCCTCCTGTGAAAAGGGCTCAAAGGCGTGCTTGATGAAATCCTCATTCATGCCGATGCCTGTGTCGGAGCAAACAAAGGTGTACATGGAGGTATCGCTGTCTATAGGCTCTTCTGTGGTATATACGGTTATGCTGCCGTTTTCACGGTTGTATTTAACGGCATTGTTTGTCATGTTGAGAAGTATCTGCTGGAGATGTACCGGGCTGCCGATAACATTCCTGTGGATTATGTTAATCTTGCTTTCATCAACATTAAAGGCAATGCAGTGTTCGGAGGCATTTATTTCAGCAACGGAATTGGATTTTTTCAGCATATCTATGATATCGAACCGCTTGTTTTCCAGTATTACCTTGCCCGATTCCAGCTTGTTCATATCAAGAACGTTGTTTACCAGCGACAGCAGATATCCCGAAGCCTCCCCTATCTTGCGGCGGCATTCTGCCTGCTTTTCCATATTTTCGGGGAAATGGTTTGCTATTTCAAGCATTCCACGAATGCCGTTTATGGGGGTTCTGATATCGTGGCTCATTCTTCGGAGAAAATCAGATTTTGCTATATCAGCACGCTTCACTTCCTGAAGTGTATTTACAAGCTTTTCTTCGTATTCAAGCTCCTTGGTCTTGCGGTCGTTTATGTCGCTTACAACATACAGCACTCTTGTTACTTTTCCATTTTCGTCCCTGCTCTGCACTATAAAATTAACAGAATACCATTTGCCGTTGAAGCCTTTCATTTCCGTATAAACGGAATTTTTATCGGCAAGGCGGTCTGCAAGGGTATCAAAATCAAGAAACTCTGCCATAACATCGTGATATTCGGGAGAAGCAAGCCGGTTTATGCCGATATCAGCCATTTCGGAAATATGTCCGCCACGTTCCACCATGCCGTATTTAACGCCATCGGTATTAACTCGGTCATATCTTTCGGCAGTGAGATCGACTGCATATATCTGCAAAAAAAGCGTGCTTACGGCAGAGATAACTTCATTTTTCAGGTTTGCCGAGCTGAGAGCAGTTTCAAGGGCACGCTCTCCTTTTTCCTTATATTCCATATATTTGGTTATGTCGGAGATTATACCCTGAAAAAAAGTTCTGCCGCCTGTGGCAATGAGTATTGTGGTATCGGATACCCAATGATAGCCGTCTTTTCCAAGGAGCCTGTATATCTGATCTGCATAGTTATCGGTCCCTTTTTCCTGTATCACCGTATTGCAGTATTTAAGTATGAGCTGGCGGTCATCGGGGTGAACAAGGTTCATGTATTTGTTGTCAAACCGTGTTCTGATATCCTTCTCAGTCCAGCCGAGAATATTAAGGAAACGGTCACTGACGTAAAGGAACGGGAAGCCCTTTTCACACAAGCAGCGGTGATATCCCCCCGGCAGATTTTTGAACATTGATTCGGACAGAAAATTCTGCTGTTCAAGCTCCTTCTGCCGCCTTACAAAATCCGTCATGTCATTGCATATGCTTACAATGGCGAGCCTGCCGTCATCGGTCCTGATGACCTTGCCCTTATCCACAGTCCAGAACCAGCTTCCGTCTTTGCGGAGCATACGGTAGGTGGTCTCATATGTCTGACCCTCGTAATAGCTGTCGGTAAGGTCTTTTTGCACCTGCGGCATATCGTCGGGGTGTATAGTGTTTGCCACCATTCCGCCGATACCCTCTGCCAGTGAAGCGGTATCGGGATAACCGAGCATTTTTGCCATTTTATCGTTTGCATAGTACAGCGGAAATCCGTCTTCACAGTACCCGCCGAGTATTCCTGCGTTCTTTTCATGCAGGAATACATCTGTGATAGCCTTTTCATCATATTCAGACAAATGTCCGTTCATCTGCATTGTGAATACCTCCGATAAATAAAATTATAGCAAGGCATAAAATGACCTTGCTATAATACAACTGCATGATATTATAACATATAAAGATTAACAAATCATGCCAAGTGTGGAGAATTTCGCTTAATGTGCTTTAACGTACATGATCGAGGAAATTCAGCCTTTCAACAATACGCACCAGCTGTTCCGTCTGAGCGGTGAACTTTTCGCTGTTTGCTTTTATGGAACGGAATGCTTTGCCTTTGAACGGCAGGTCGTTTGTGCATACTGCAAGGTAAATATACTTATCTGTCACAGCTGCCGCTGCGGGATCCCCTGTTTCGGCGACAAGTGCGGAAAGACCGTTTGTGAGAGCAACAGGTACATTTTCTCCGATAGATGAAAATACGGATATGCCGTTTTCACTGCGAAGCTTTTCACCGTTCCGATACAGCGCAGGAGCATTTGCAGTGTCACTGCACACTTTCACTCCCGCATACTGCGGTATCTGATGTTCGGTGCGCAGGATATAGCCTGAAAAGACCTTGTTATCAGATGTTACTTTTTCATATGAATTGATATCGGGGTTATATATTTCTTCCGTATCACGGTCTGTCAGCTCGATATTGCAGCGGACAAAGTGTATGCCCTTGACCGAGCCGTCAATATACGCTCCGCCGTCAGCAGAAGTAAATCCGCTGAGGAGACCTGTACGTCTTATCTCAGGATCGTCAAAGCGCTTTGAGGCGGAGTATTCTTTCAGCTCAATGCGCTGCATAAGGATATCGGGCAGGATATCCTTACTTATATCGTCTGAGCCTGTTTTTTTCATTGCCATTGTGACCGCAGAACATATGAAAAAGCCGATGACTGCCGCAATAAGTCCTGCCGTAAAGCCGTAGGAAGCTGCCATAGAAACAGCTGCTACGAGAGTTATTATTATAAAAAGCAATGTGACTGCTATACGGAGCAGTATTTTTCCTATCCGTTTTGCTTCCTTATTATCCATAATGCACCTCTTATCCGAAAATATCGCCGGTTACCGTTTCAGAGCCGCCGCAATAAAGAGCGCCTGTGTTTATGTCAAGGTAAAAATCCACTGTGTCAAAATCGGGGTCATACATATCAATGGCTGTTATTTTTATTCCTGTATGCTTTGAGCCGCCTGCGTTAAAGGTGATAAGTTTTGCGTCCGCACTGAGGCAGTCCATATAAAATCCGTCTGCACCGCTGCAGTATTCATCAATGTAGTTAATTGCATTGGGAACTATCCTGTCACGCAGATATGCCGCCTTGCCCGTATCATTTTCCCAGTTGTTTACCCAGAAAGGCACTTTTTCGCCGTGCATTGATGATTCGGTAAGGCAAAGGATAATATCGCCGTATTTGTCGTAGATATCACTGCAAAGCGAAGTATCGGTAAGCAGGGCGTATTCTTCTATCTTATCGCTGTCAGTTATTTTCCATACCGTGTCGGTGTAGATATCAGGCTCGCCCCAGCCTGTGCCGTAATCGTCATATTCGGGGAAATATATGTATGCTTCCTTTGCGGGCAGAGGTGAACCGCCTGTCATGGCGCTTATAACACGGTCGTCGGAGTAATTTGCCAGAATATATACAAGGGTGGTGATATAGCCGTAATCATAGTCGTATCCGCCTGTGTACATTTCGGCGGTGATTGCTGTAAGCTCTTCATCGCTGTATTTGTCGGCTATATATGCGGCAATAGAGTCCTCGTCATATTCGGTGAGTATCATGTCGATAGTTTCAGCCATTTTGCTGTTGTAGCCGTATTCTGCATCGTGGCTTGTGTCGCCGTCGGTTATCCGATAGCGGTCAAGCTCCTTTGCTGAAGTCGTCTGAGTCGTAACAGGCTTTGTTTGCTGAGATGTGACCGCTTCTGTTTTTGCTTCTGTCAGAGCTGTGACGGCGGGTGCTGTGGTCTGAGAAGTTTCCTCGGAAATATCACGGACATAATCGGGCTTTTCGATTTCAAGGATATTGCATATCTCTTCCAGAACAGAGGGCACGCCCTTGCCAAGGTCGGAATCCTTTTGTGGCTCGCACTTGTAGGCAAAATACATGGCAAACTCTGTGTCCATAGTCAGATTCTGGAGCATTGACTCTTCATCATAGTCAACATAGCCTATCCGCTTATAATAATCCTTTGCAAGCTTATCTACATCGTAATTATTGTATCTGAGAATATCAAGAATATGGGCAACAAGCTCTTTCTGCTCTATGCAGTATATGGCTGAATCCGACTGAATGCTCTCGTCATATTCCTGTTCAAGGCTGTACCAGTATTCACCATCGGCAGAGGCATAGGTATAATCTGACTCAGGCTCATAGATAAGCACTTTGTTTGGATATGCAACAGCTTCTGTAACTGTGGTAACTGTAACGGAAGCTTCCTCGGGCGGGTCGGACATGGTGAGTTCTGTCTCCCTTGCTTCTTTTGCCAGCTGTTGGGCTTTGGTCTCTTCCCTGCTGTCCTCGGTGACAAATTCCACGCTGAACATGGGGAGAGTGGATTCGTATGCCTTTGCCACATTTGGAGCATCTATCTGCATAAGGGCTTTCATATCATTGCCCCTTGCTCCGTAGAAAAATCCGCTGTTTGAAATCCAGCTCACATAGCTGTCGCCTATGCGGATATCATCGTCATCAGCGATAACGTCAAAGCAGGCAAAAAGATTTCTGCGCTCCTTTTTTGTGGTGAGGTATTCAAAGGTAACGGTCATTTCCATGCCGTTAAGACCGTCCTTATAGCGGATAACACCGTCATAGAAGGACGTTTGTGTGAACTGGAGGGGCATTGTGATGAGTGCACCGTATTCCTCAATGAAAACGGTCTGCATTTCGGTATTGCTTATCTCGGAGGCTGAGGAAATGATAGTGAAGCTTTCTTCAAATTCTTCATACACCCATGCGTACTCCTCGGGATAGCTAAGCACAGCGCACACGTTCTCGGTATCGGTAAGGTACATTACGCCGTATCTTCCGCCGTTCATATCGCCGGCTTTTACTCGGTGTTCGCCGTCAATATAGCTTTCATCAAATCCATAGTTCTGCGCCCAGTCGCTGAGCGGGATACGGTCTGTATCGCCGAAAAGGGTTATTTCCGCATTTGTAACAGGGTCGGTGAAAAACACGTATTCATCGGTTTTATCCACCTGAGAGAATATTTCGGGATAAAGCAGGATAACGCCGTGTTTCTCGCTATAATATGCCGCTGTTTCTCTGCTGAATTTGTCGCTGTAGGCAGTGACCTTATCCTTGGAGTAGCCCTCGCCCGAGGCGGTGCTTTTCCAGATATCGTCACCCACAAAGCAGCATTTTATCAGTCCTTGGAGCTTGCCAAAGACATTGCAGTTTTTTTCGGGATATGTAAGCTCCGCTTCAACTATATATCTGCTGCCGAAGCCCGAATAATCGAATGTTATCCTGCCGTTTTCTTTGCTTTCCGAGGTGAACCAGTTTGCCCCGTATGCCAGAACCTGATTGTTTTCAGTGTTCTTTATAAAGCTTTCCACCTCTGACATGGAGGTATATTCATTGGGAGTGAGAGTTACTTTAAGGACTGCGCTGCTTTTCTCGTCACGGAAGATATATCCGCTGCCTGTGTCGGAAAATGCTGTAAGCTGTGCGGGGTAATAAAGCAGGCAGTTTGCTTCTTCGATGTAAAAGGAAGAGCTGTCAGTGCGGTATTCGATTTTATTGGCATCTTCCGAATAGGGCGTGCTGTCAGTTACAAGAACAGCTGCTGCGGAAGCTGTGTATTCGGCTCCTGCATTATTGGGCGATGTGTTCACCTTGGCTGATACCATAGTGTCCCCTGCGGATATATAAACCGTTTGGGGCTTGCCCTCAGCATCTATTACAGCCGACCATTCACGTCCGCCGCTTTCGCCGTGCAGGACTGAGCCGCTTATCACGGAATTGTCGGACAAATCCGCTGTATTATCAGCCGATGAGGCTTCTTCAAGAGCGCTTTCCATATCATCTGCTGATATTTTTTCAAAGGTGAGGGATATTTCGCCGTCATCATATGTATAGGTGTTGTCGCCGTTATCGGTCATATCCTCCACAGCTGCGACAAACTGGGAATGTGAGCTGACGGCATTTGGGTCGGGGTCATCGTAAGGATCGTCCGCCCTGAAAGCCATTATAAATACAAGTATGATGTAGGTAAACATAAGTGCGAATACTATGGAAAAAAGTGTGATGCCAAGTATTTTTACAGGCTTTTTCTTTATTTTAAGAGCCGATAAAATTATTCCTGCCGCTGATAACGGCATAAGAAGCAGTGCGAGCCAGAAAGGCATATGTTATCCCCCTTTCAACCGGTTACGCTGTTGTTTGCGTAGTAATTGACTTCATACAGGCGGTTGATTTTTCCGTCATCGCCTACAGTCCATGTGAATTTTGAGTCAGTGCCTATCTTTCCGTCCTTAAAGCCCTTTTTAAGTTCACTTGCGCTGAAATACTGCTCGGGAGACCATGCTCCCACACGTTCAGGGTCCTGAAATTCCGCATATACATCATCGGAAACAGGCAGCCAGAAGCCTTCGTCCCCGCTGTCTGACCAGTCCTCCCCTGCTTTGATCGCCCCGTTTTTTACATCGTAAAGATAGAGAACATCTGCCGAAATGTCAGATGGGTCTGTCATATCATTACTTCCCGAACAGCCCGCCAGCATAAGACAAGCCATAGTGCAGAAAAGCATTTTTTTAATATTCATAAAATACCCCTTTCAGTATATCATAGTCCATTTTCATTATAGGATATACACGGCGCAAATACAATGTCCCTCAGGGACACTTCTGCGTTCAAACCGTTGCGAAGCACGTTTGCATATGTTATAATAGCAGTAATACGGGGTGATGATATGCTCAAAAGAATAAAGTACAGGCTTTTTTCACGGAAACTTAATTTCAAGGCAAGGATATTTAATCTCCTTGCTGTTACGGGCTTTTTAGTGAGCTTTGTTATATTTGCGGTGTCGCTGATAAACGGTGCGTCGGCGCTGAACAGCGTTGTGCTGCTGTCGGCGGCTCTGCTTTCAGGCGCACTTCTTGTGTATTCAGCGGTAACTGGCAACTACAGACCGTGCTACATAATAACGGTCACATTTGTGTTTATGCTTCTGTTCCCCATAATGTTCTTCTCCGCAGGGGGATATAACAGCGGAATGCCATGCTTTTTCGTGTTTGCAGTCGTTTTCACGCTGTTTATGCTTGAAGGCAGGGCGGGTATCATATGCGCTGCTGCCGAGATAGTCATATATATCCTCTGCTGTGTTGCTGCCTATAAATTTCCGCAGTGGGTAACATCTTTTCCCGATGAAAAGGGCGTTGTGGGCGATGTCATAACAGGCTTCTGCATATCGTCGGCGGCACTGGGAGCGGCAATGTTCTTTCAGATAAGAATGTACAATGCCCAGCAGCGTCAGCTTGAAGAAGCTATGGCGGAAGCCAGACGAAGCAGCAAGGCAAAGGGTATTTTCCTTGCAAACATGAGCCACGAGATACGCACGCCCATAAATGTTATTCTCGGAATGAATGAGCTTATAACCCGCTCTTCAGACCGCAGCGAGATCAGGGAATACACATCAAAAATACAGAGTGCAGGCGATTTGCTGCTTTCAATAATAAACAATATCCTTGATGTTACCCAGATAGAGTCGGGAAAAATGATAACCGCCGTAAAGCCATACCGCACAGATTCGCTTATGTCCGAGCTTGCTTCCATAGGCAGCGAGCTTTGCGGAAAAAAGGGGCTGGATTTTGACACTGAGTTTTCCCCGCAGATGATGTCCATGCTTGAGGGCGATAAGAACCATCTCAGGCAGATAGTCACAAATTTTATCTCCAATGCGGTCAAATATACAGGAGCGGGCGGCGTAAAGCTTTCTGCCGAGACAGTCCCCTGCGGCGATGATGAGAAAAAAGCCGTTCTAAGGATAACCGTTTCCGATACCGGCATAGGTATTCCCTCAAAGGAGCTTGAACACATTTTTGAGGTGTTCGGACGTGGCAAAAACGCTGTGGAATGTGCTGTTGAGGGAACGGGTCTGGGGCTTGCAATTTCAAAGGATCTGGCGGACAGCATGGGCGGCAGGCTGATTGTGGAAAGCTGCGAAAACAAGGGCAGCACCTTTGGCATTGAGATACCGCAGAAGATATGCGACAGCTCACCCGTAGGCGAGATATCGCTGAAAGTAAGCGAAAAGACCTGCTCCGACAGCTTTATTGCTCCCGAATGCCGCATACTTGCGGTTGATGACAACGCCGAAAATCTTCGCGTTATAAGCCTTCTGCTGGAGCGCACCATGATAACCGTTGACACAGCCTCTGACGGGATATCTGCGGCGGAAGCAGTCAAAAAGGCAGATTATGACCTTATCCTGCTGGACTACATGATGCCTGTTACGGACGGCATAAAAACTCTTGGGATAATGCGTGAAAACGGTCTGCCGGAAAGCACTCCCGTTGTTGCTCTCACAGCCGAGGCTCTTTCGGGGTCGGAGGAAAAGTTTATTTCGGCAGGGTTCTGTGCATATCTTTCAAAGCCTGTGCGCTGGCATACGCTGGAAAAGCTGCTCATATCCCTGCTTCCTGCGGAAAAGGTCATAATCAGCAGTGCTTCCGAGGACGTGCTTTCTCCCGAAGACTTTCGCAGGCTCTCGGACGGTCTTAAAATGTATGACATCAGCCTTGAATCGGGGCTGAGCTATCTCAGCGGAAACATTACCCGTTTCTGCGCACTGGCTGAGATATTTGCTGACGGCTATGACCGCAGCCATGAAAAAGTGGAGCAAATGTTTGAAAGTGGCAGCGACAGTCTTGTGTTTGAGATACACTCCCTTAAATCGGCTGCCAAGGGAATTGGCGCTCTAACGCTGTTTGAGGCGGCAAATGAGCTTGAAAAGCGGTTGAATGCAGGTGACAGAGAGTATGCGGCTCATGCACGCAGTCTGCTGATGTTCGAGTGGAAGCGTGCGGCAGAGGGCATGAAGCTGCTTATTTCGGAAACAGCAGATAATATCAATTCATCTGTCGGCGAAGCTGCCAGCAGCCGCAGTCTGGAGGCACAGATACAAAAGGGATTGGAAGAGCATATCTGGCTTGAAACCCAGAATGACCTGAAACAGCTTATTGCCATGGAAACGGACAGCGAAAATATAAAAAATCTGACCTATATTGCGGAGTTTGTTGACGAGCTTGACTTTGTAAGTGCGGAAGCTCTGTTCAGGCAGTTTATGGAAAGGAGAAACGAAAATGGACGATAAAAAGCAGCGTATAATGGTGGTCGATGATGACAAGGTGATGTTAAAAAATGCCGCAGTGCTGCTGGGCGTGAACTACAGCGTCAGCCTTTATTCGGGAGGCAGAGAAGCGCTTGAGGCTCTTTCGGATAAAGCTCTCCCCGACCTTATCCTCCTTGATGTAAGAATGCCCGATATAGACGGTTACAGCGTTATAATCGAAATAAAATCAATGCCCAAATGCAGAAATATCCCTGTGGTGTTTGTTACGGGAATGTCCGACGAGGAGGACGAGCTGAGGGGCTTTCAGCTTGGTGCGGCGGACTACATCAAAAAGCCCTTTTCTCAGAAAATACTGCTTGCAAGGATAAGTAATCTTTTGAAAAAATCTGAGCCTGTGCTGTCGTCACAGTTCCCGACGGCTTATTTTACCGAGACCGAGTGCAAAGTGGCAGAGCTTATAGCAATGGGTTACAGCGGCAAGGAAATATGCGACAAGCTGTTTTATTCCTACAGCTATGTTAAAAAGCTGCTGGCATCTATGCGTGAAAAAAGCGGCTGCGAAACGCTGGGAGACTTAAAAAAGCTGCTTTGCTCCAACATCAGAACGAATTAAGAACCTGTCTTCATAAGAAATGTGTGCGGATTTTCGAGCATAATTTTGTTGCAGAGTAGGCAAAAATCCGCAGGCGGGCTTTCGCCCGGCAAGGATTTTTAACGCAGTCTGCGGCAAAATTTGCCGAAAAGACGTGCGCATATGCTTGTGAAGGCGGGTTCTAAAACGGCACTCTCCTGTAAAAGCAGTAAATTCAGCAAAAAATTTGCAAAATCTATTGGCTTTTTGTCTGAAATGTGCTATAATGGAAAAGCTAACTATTCCATTACGATAAATTTCAAGGGAGATACTAACTATGGGGAATAACCGTAAAAAAGTTCTTATTATCGGATCAGGACCGATAATCATCGGACAGGCGTGCGAATTTGACTATTCGGGCACTCAGGCGTGCAAGGCGCTGAGAAAGCTTGGATACGAGATCGTGCTTGTCAACTCCAATCCCGCAACCATCATGACAGACCCGGGCATTGCTGATGTTACCTATCTTGAGCCTCTTAACGCTGAGAGACTTGAAGAGATCATCGCTGCTGAGCGCCCCGACTGCCTGCTGCCTAACCTTGGCGGTCAGTCCGGTCTTAACCTTTGCTCAGAGCTTGACAAGAAGGGTATCCTTAAAAAGTACAATGTTGAGGTAATCGGCGTTCAGGTAGATGCTATCGAGCGTGGCGAGGACAGAATCGAATTCAAGAAAACTATGGACAGCCTTGGAATTGCCATGGCTCGCAGCGAGGTCGCATACTCTGTTGAAGAGGCGCTGAAGATCGCTGACAAGCTGGGCTATCCCGTATGCCTCCGTCCCGCATACACAATGGGCGGTACAGGCGGCGGTCTGGTATATAACACAGAAGAGCTTAAAACCGTCTGTGCAAGAGGTCTCCAGGCTTCTCTCGTAGGTCAGGTACTGGTCGAAGAGTCCGTTCTCGGCTGGGAAGAGCTGGAGCTTGAGGTCGTGCGTGACCGCAAGGGCAACATGATAACCGTTTGCTTTATTGAAAATATCGACCCTCTGGGTGTTCATACAGGCGACAGCTTCTGCTCCGCACCTATGCTCACCATTCCCGAGGACGTTCAGAAGGAGCTGCAGCGTCAGGCTTACAAGATCGTTGACGCTATTCAGGTCATCGGCGGAACCAACGTTCAGTTTGCAAGAAACTCCGAGGACGGCAGGATCATCGTTATCGAGATAAACCCCAGAACATCACGTTCCTCCGCACTTGCTTCCAAGGCAACAGGCTTCCCTATCGCACTTGTTTCCGCAATGCTGGCAACAGGTCTTACTCTGGAGGATATCCCCTGCGGCAAGTACGGTACTCTTGACAAGTATTATCCCGACGGTGACTACATCGTTATAAAGTTTGCACGCTGGGCATTTGAGAAGTTCAAGAACGCCGAGGACAAGCTTGGTACTCAGATGCGTGCTGTGGGCGAAGTAATGAGCATCGGCAAGACCTACAAGGAAGCTTTCCAGAAGGCTATCAGAAGCCTTGAAAAGGGCCGCTACGGTCTGGGCTTTGCAAAGGATTTCCACGATAAGACCAAGGAAGAGCTTATCGGTATGCTCCACGTTCCCTCTTCCGAACGCCAGTTCATCATGTATGAGGCTCTCAGAAAGGGTGCTACCGTTGATGAGCTGTTTGAGCTTACAAAGATAAAGAAGTACTTCATTGAGCAGATGAAGGAGCTTGTTGATGAAGAAAACGCACTTATCGCAGCCAAGGGCGCTATTCCCGAAAAGGACGTTCTTGCACAGGCTAAGAAGGACGGCTTCTCTGACAAGTACCTTTCACAGATACTTGATGTTCCCGAGAATGATATCCGTGCAAAGAGAACTGAGTACGGCATCGTTGAGACTTGGGAGGGCATTCACGTAAGCGGAACTCAGGACGCTGCTTACTATTATTCCTCCTACAATGGAACCGATAAGGATCCCGTTAACAACGACAGACCCAAGATAATGATACTGGGTTCAGGCCCCAACAGAATCGGTCAGGGTATTGAGTTCGATTACTGCTGCGTTCACGCTGCAAATGCTCTCAAGGAGCTGGGCTTCGAGACTATCATGGTAAACTGCAACCCTGAGACTGTTTCCACCGACTATGATACTTCCGACAAGCTTTATTTCGAGCCTCTCACTCTTGAAGATGTTCTTTCTATCCATGAAAAGGAAAAGCCCGTGGGCGTTATCGCACAGTTTGGCGGACAGACTCCCCTTAATCTTGCGGCTGACCTTAAAAAGGCAGGCGTGAACATTCTCGGAACAACTCCCGAGACTATCGACTTTGCTGAGGACAGAGACCTGTTCAGAGGCATGATGGAAAAGCTTGGTATCCCCATGCCAGAGTCGGGAATGGCTGTTACGGTTGACGACGCTCTCTCTATTGCAGAGAAGATCGGCTACCCTGTAATGGTTCGTCCTTCCTACGTTCTTGGCGGACGTGGAATGGAAGTTGTTCACGATGCTGAAAACCTTAGAGTTTATATGAATGCCGCTGTCGGCGTAACTCCCGACAGACCTATTCTTATAGACAGATTCCTGCACAATGCTCTCGAGTGCGAGGCTGACGCTATCAGCGACGGCGAGAACGTATTCGTTCCTGCTGTTATGGAGCATATCGAGCTTGCAGGTATCCACTCGGGCGACTCTGCCTGCATTATCCCCTCTCTTAACATTTCCGCAGAAAATGTTGCGACTATCAAGGAATACACCAAGAAGATCGCCAAGGAAATGGGCGTAAAGGGTCTTATGAATATGCAGTATGCTATCGAGGACGGCAAGGTATATGTGCTTGAAGCAAATCCCCGTGCATCGAGAACCGTTCCTCTGGTTTCAAAGGTATGCAATATCCAGATGGTAAAGCTTGCTACCCAAATAATCACTGCACCTATCACAGGCAAGTCCTCACCCGTGCCCGAGCTTCGTGAAAAGAAGTTCAAGCACTACGGTGTAAAGGAAGCCGTATTCCCCTTCAATATGTTCAGTGAGGTCGATCCTCTCCTTGGCCCCGAGATGCGCTCCACAGGTGAAGTTCTGGGAATGTCCGACAATTTCGGCGAGGCATATTACAAAGCTCAGGAGGCTACTCAGACAAGAATTGCGCTGGAGGGAACTGTTCTTATCAGCGTAAATGACAACGACAAGCCTGAGATAGTAAGCGTTGCAAAGGATTTTGAGGCTCTCGGCTTCAAGATAATCGCTACAGGCGGAACCTATGACCTGCTCACCAAGAACGGCATCAAGGCTGAAAAGATCTGCAAGCTCCAGCAGGGCAGACCCAACATTCTTGACGCTATCACCAACGGTGAGATAGATATCATCATCAACACTCCCGACAACAAGCAGGGTCTCGAGGACGACAGCTACATCAGAAAGAGCGCTATCCGCAAGCGTGTATTCTATGTTACTACCGTTGCGGCTGCAAAGGCTACTGTTGAGGGCATCAAGGCTGTAAGAAGCAGAGGTGCAAACACAGTCAAGTCTCTCCAGAAGTTCCACAGCGAGATTGAATGATATAGTCAATAAATAAAAAGGCTCCTTCCGATATGGGCTTTCATATCGGAAGGAGCCTTTTTTATGTGCTGTTTCGTACAGTAGGAAGATGCCCGGGCATATAGCCAATGGCAATTTTCTTTGCTTCATCGTCCCAGGTGAAATATACACGGATAAGCACCTGAGATTTTATGCCGTATTTTATGTGCTGATCCATAAGAAGTTTTCTGCCGTCAATGTTCATTGTGTAGTCGCTTTTATAGATTTTCAATGCTTCTTTTCCGCAGTTCTGGACTTCCCAGCCTGAGTGCTCGGCGTACAGGTCAAGGAGCTGTTTATCTATCCTGCCTGTTTTGAATTTAGCGTAACCGCTGAGAAAATATATGCCGTCGCAAAGGGTGGAAACGTCCAGACTTCCCGAATATTTTTTCAGCTCGCTTTTTGCCCGTGAGCTTATTTCAATGTATTCGCCGTACTCACGTTCCGCCCATTCCGCCACTGCGGATATTTCTGTGGGAAATTCAGCAGCTGCTTCAGCTTTGTCCTTGTAAAATTTTATTACAGATACTGAATTATAGAACGCATCGCTTATTTTACGGTAACGCATTTCAAGTTCATTAAGGCTTGCGGAAAGCTGTGCAGCATTTTCCTCCGATTCACGAAGAAGCTTTCTGTACTGCCTGAGTTCATCGGAGGTCTGGTTGCCTGCGGCGGATTTCTGTTCCAGATCACGTATTTTATTTTTAAGTTCTCTGTTTTCCTGAGAAAGCAGATCGCATTTTTCCTCAATAGTGATGTTCTGCTTCTTCTTTTCCTTTATTTCCAGCAGTCTTGCATCACTGCCGAAAACCACATTGCCGAAATCAACGGTATTGCGCATGGGCAGAGAAAGAACTTTTTCCTTTATCCGACAGTAAAATTCATCAAAATCAGCAGATGATACGCTGTAAGGAAATCTTTCAATCACTGTGTTATGGTCGATGATAATAACATCTCCGCATTGCAGCTTCATATCCATTCTGTTATTGAAGATGCCGAAGCAATCCTCTTTTACAAAGCATATAAAGGCATATCCCACCGACTTCCGTGCAAGGCGTTGATAGTCAAATGTCCGAAGCCTGTCCGCTTTTTCATCGGTAATAGAAACAGCAGGCTTTTCAGGCATTTGAGACTTTGCTTCCGAAATGATATGATCTTTGTTTGCAAGCTTTGTTTCAAAGCCCAGGTGAGATATATCCACCCTGACAGAGGATAATTCATCTGCGGGTCTGAGACCGTACAGCGATAGCTGGATATCATCAAGACCGTATCCTTTTAATGCTGCCATATGTTTGCTCAGCAGAGCTTTCACATCGGCAGCTGATATTTCATGACATTCTTCCGCTTCATACGGTGCTTCCGCTGCTATTACCACGGGTATGTTGAACTTAGGGTCCTGCACTGCATCAATAAGGCGGTTTGCCTCAGACCTTGTGGTTATATCAAGCGGCTGACCGTTCATCTCATATTCGTTTCTGAGACCAATCATGGGATTTTGTGCCAGCATTTTAACTATTGCGGGGCGGAAAACCTTGCATGGCGCTGTTGTGTCCGATGGCTCGGAGCATATGGTTCGGATACCTATCTCAACGCAGGCGTTATGCAGCATGAAAGAAATTTCGGTGCGGAATGTCCTGCCGTTTACGGGAGGGCGCTCTCTGTCAGTGCCGGGATTTTCGCCCATATCAGTTTCCGTAAGCTCAAACGACCACACTCCCCTGCTTTCAATAAAAACAACGCTGATATTAAAGCCTATGCTAAGGCTGAATGACTGGAGCATATCAAACGACAGCAGATCATATTTTTCCGGTTCGGGAAGCATTATCTGTTCGGGCAGGGTGTCAAAGCGAGAAAGCCTTGAACGCAGCCATTTCATTGTTTCAAGGATACATATTCGGAACATATCCTCTGCTGCCGAGCTGCTGCTTCTGGTGTAAGCATGGAGCTGATATGTGGGGTAACTTTTTATCTGACGAAGCTGTGTGGTAAGCATGATGACCGCCCTCTTTTGTACTTTTTATATATTGTATCATAGCACTTTGTTATTGTCAATATGGTTTGTTATAAGTTTATATGTTAAAAAATAGGATAGTATCAGAAAATAGTGCTTTTTTGATAGAAATGCGTGGTCAAAAGCAGTATTATATAACCAGAAAGCAATAATGTGAAATATATAACGATTCATATTTTTGAAAGGACGGTAATTTTTTATGGCAAAGTGGCTTGATAATGCAGTATTTTATGAGATATATCCTCAATCGTTCAACGACACCAACGGTGACGGTATCGGCGACTTCAACGGAATAATCGAAAAGCTTGATTATATCAAAAAGCTGGGCTGCAACGCTATCTGGATAAATCCCTGCTTCGAGTCCCCTTTCGGCGATGCGGGCTATGATGTTTCCGACTACTGCAAGGTCGCTCCCAGATACGGAACTAACGAGGATCTCAGGCATCTTTTTGATGAGGTTCACAAGCGTGATATGCACGTTCTTCTTGACCTTGTTCCGGGTCATACAAGCGTTCAGCACAAGTGGTTCAAGGAATCAATGAAGGCTGAAAAGAATGAATACACCGACCGTTATGTATGGACTGATTCCATCTGGGAAAGCCCTCAGAATATGGGCAGCATAAGAGGATTTTCCGACAGAGACGGTACTTGTGCGGTAAACTTTTTCTCACATCAACCTGCGCTAAACTACGGCTTCTATAAATGCGAGCGTCCCTGGCAGCAGCCTATGGACGCAGAGGGCCCCAAGGCAACTCTTGAAGCTATGAAGGACGTTATGCGCTTCTGGCTGGGAATGGGCTGCGACGGCTTCCGTGTGGATATGGCAGGCTCACTGGTCAAGAACGATGAGGACGGCAAGGGTACTATCAAGCTCTGGCAGAATGTAAGAGAATTCCTTGACAGGGAATTCCCCGAAGCTGCAATGGTATCAGAATGGGGCGAGCCTGACAAATCCATTCAGGGCGGCTTCCATATGGACTTCCTGCTCCACTTCGGTCCGTCTCATTATAATGACCTTTTCCGCTGCGAGGAACCTTTCTTCTCCGACAGAGGCAAGGGCGATGTTTCCGAGTTCGTGTCAAAGTATAAGGAGAATTACGAAAAGTCCGAGAAAAAAGGGCTTATCTGCATACCCTCGGGCAATCACGACATGGACAGACTGGCACGCACTATCAAGGGTGATAACCTGAAAATTGCCTTTGCATTCCTGCTTTCAATGCCGGGAGCGCCTTTTATCTACTACGGCGACGAGATCGGCATGAGATATGTTGAGGGTCTTACCTCTGTTGAGGGCGGCTACGGCAGAACAGGTTCACGCTCCCCCATGCAGTGGGACAGCACCACAAATGCAGGCTTCAGCTCCGCACCCAAGGAAGCGCTGTACATCAGGCAGGACGAAAGTGCCGACAGACCCACCGCTGCTGCCGAAATGGCAGATGAAAATTCTCTGTGGCATGAGATAAACAGGCTTATAGAAATAAGGCAGTCCCACAAGGCACTTCTCAGCAAGGGCGAGATAGAGTTTGTATATGCCGAAAAGAACGAATATCCTCTTGCATATGTAAGAAGCAGCGGTGACGAAAAGATACTTGTTATCATCAATCCCGCTGATAGAGAGGTTTCCTTTGAAAGCAATCCTTCGCTTGGTGAAAGCATTTACAGCTTCGGGGGTAAGGCTTCTGCCGAAAACGGCATTATCACTGTTCCCGCCAAGAGCGCAGGATTTTATACTGTTAAGTAAGAACCTGTCTTCATAAGAAATGTGTGCGGATTTTCGAGCATAATTTTGTTGCAGAGTAGGCAAAAATCCGCAGGCGGGCTTTCGCCCGGCAAGGATTTTTAACGCAGTCTGCGGCAAAATTTGCCGAAAAGACGTGCGCATATGCTTGTGAAGACGGGTTCTAATAATCAAATATTCTGAATATCCTTTTAAATCGCAGAGGTCAATACCGACTTCTGCGATTTTTTATACATAAAACCTTATGAGATTTTGTTGCAAATATACAACTTTAACAAATCATTCCAAAATAGCTTGACATTACAGTTAGTGTATGGTAACATATAGCTGTGACCAAAATGAATAGAAACGGTCACAGAAATGAGGTGTGCTAATGCCGATAGCTTTTACAGAAGAAGAAATGACAAAACTGCGGCATGAACTGATACTTGCGGGAATAAGACTCAGCAGAGAGCTGGGACTGCAAAGAATGTCTGTGGAGAAGATAACCTCCGCTGTGGGGATTGCTAAGGGCAGCTTTTACATTTTCTTTGACTCAAAGGAGGACTTTATCCTTGAAATTGCGGATTATGCAAACAGAGAAACAGAGAAAATGCTGCTTGCCGCACTGAATGGTCGGCGGCAGATGTCAGCACATGAATTTATCAGCTTTTTTAATATGTATATCCACTCCGATTATGACCTTATGGGCAGTCTTACGGTCAATGATTTTTTCTGGCTGCAAAAGCACATAAAAAAACAGGATCTGTTTGACCCCGATGCTCAGCTCAAAACGGCACAGATCTGGCTTTCGCTGATAAATGACGTGCGTGACGGCGTTGATGTAGGAACCTTTGTTAACCTTATAAAATCTATCTACGCCATAAGAGAGCACAGCGACACCATGGCGTGCCGTGCGGCAATAGGCAGGCATATGCTCGTGCTGAAAAATGCAAAATCTGTTGCTGCCCGTGAGATAACCGAAAAAGAGCAGGGCGCTGACTATTGCAGTTGCGGCAATCAGAAGCTTGCTATGGACACTATCCTGCTGTGGCTCGAAAACCTGAAGCTCAGAGACGAAACCCTGGAGGAATTATAAAAATTCACCCGTATGCACTTGAATTTCATATTCATTTGTATTATGCTGTACTGTGTAACTACAATACAGTAAGGTGATCTTATGACTGATAAAATTCTTGTGAGAGGCGCAAGGGTACATAATCTTAAAAATGTAGATGTTGATGTGCCTCTCAATAAAATAGTTGCGGTGGCGGGCGTTTCGGGCTCGGGCAAATCCTCTCTTGCGCTGGGCGTGCTGTATTCGGAGGGGTCAAGGCGGTATCTTGATGCGCTTTCCACCTACACACGGCGGCGTATGACGCAGGCGGCAAAGGCTCAGGTCGATGAAGTGTTATATGTTCCTGCGGCACTGGCTCTTCATCAGCGTCCGGGCGTTCCGGGGATACGTTCCACCTTCGGAACGGGAACAGAGCTGCTTAACAGTCTGAGGCTCATGTTTTCTCGTCTGGCGGAGCACTGCTGTCCCAACGGGCATTATCATGCGCCTACTCTTGACGTTGCAGCGGGGCATGACCTTGTATGCCCGCAGTGCGGCGAGCATTTCTATGCTCCCTCTGCCGAGGAGCTGGCGTTCAACAGTCAGGGTGCCTGCCGAAGATGCGGCGGAACGGGAATGGTTCGCACAGTGGATATCACGACGCTGGTTCCCGATGACTCCCTTTCCATTGATGAGGGTGCGGTAGCTCCGTGGAACAGCCTGATGTGGTCGCTTATGACAGATGTATGCCGTGAAATGGGCGTGCGGACAGATGTTCCTTTCCGTGAGCTTACCGACAGGGAAAAGGACATAGTATATAACGGCCCTGCGGAAAAGAAGCATATACTTTACAAGGCGAAAAAATCAAATCAGGCGGGAGAGCTGGATTTTACCTATTACAATGCAGTTTATACCGTAGAAAATGCTCTTGCAAAGGTCAAGGACGAAAAGGGCATGAAGCGTGTGGAAAAATTCCTGAAAGAAGAGGTCTGCCCCGAATGTCATGGCACAAGGCTTTCGGAAAAGGCAAGAAAGCCGAAGCTTTGCAATATAACGCTGGACGAAGCCTGCAAAATGAGCCTTGAAGAGCTGGTTGACTGGGTGGCGGCTGTCCCCTGTTCGCTTCCCGCTGAAATGAGACCGATGGCGGAAAGCATCTGCGAGTCGTTTGAAACTGCCGCAAAGCGCCTTATGGATCTGGGACTGGGGTATCTCACCCTTGACAGAGCCGCTTCCACCCTGTCAACAGGTGAACGCCAGCGTATGCAGCTTGCCCGTGCAGTGAGAAACCGCACAACAGGCGTGCTGTATGTGCTTGATGAGCCGTCCATCGGGCTTCACCCCTCAAATATCACGGGACTTAACGGTGTTATGCACGACCTTATAGCTGACGGAAATTCCGTTCTGCTAGTAGATCATGACACCCAGATACTTAAAGAAGCGGACTGGCTTATAGAAATGGGGCCAAAGGCAGGCAAAAACGGCGGATATATCATCGCCGAGGGAACGCTTGAAGATATCTGTAAAAACGAAAAGTCGCAGATAGGACCGTTTATTTCGGGAAAGGCAAAGTCTGTTATTCGCCCTCAGACGGAAAGCGGCGAAATGTTTGATATTGGCAGGATACATCTTGCCACATCGCAGGTACACACGGTAAAGCCGCTTGAAACCGATATACCAAAGGGACGGCTCACAGTTGTTACGGGAGTATCGGGTTCGGGAAAGACCACGCTTGTGCTTGAAAGTCTTGTGCCTGCCCTGCAGGCTCTGACTGAGGGAAAAGCGATGCCGGGGCATATAAAAGACATTACAGCGGAGGGCATCAGCCACGTTAAGCTCATAGATGCAACACCTATCGGAATAAATGTCCGCTCCACTATTGCCACTTATGCCAATGTGCATGATGAGCTGCGGAAGATATTTGCTGCCACTGCCGATGCAAAAAGCAGAAAGCTCAAAGCAGGCGAATTTTCCTATAATACTGGCAGTCTGCGGTGCCCTGTATGCGACGGAACGGGAACTATCAGCCTTGATGTTCAGTTTCTGCCCGATGTAACAGTCCCCTGTACCGAATGTCACGGTTCACGCTACAGCAAGGACGCATTGGCTGTAAAGCTTACGACTGCGGCAGGTATTACAATATCGCTGCCTGAGCTTATGGATATGGACGTGGATTCAGCCCTTGATGTTTGCAAAGATATGAAGACAGTATATCAGCGGCTGAAAGTACTGCAGGAGCTGGGACTTGGCTACCTTACACTTGGCGAGGAAACTCCCAGCCTTTCGGGCGGAGAGGCTCAGAGACTGAAGCTTGCCAGCGAAATGGGCAGATTGCAGTCCGACTCGGTATTTGTGTTCGATGAGCCTACCATCGGACTGCACCCGCTGGACGTCCGCACTCTTCTTGGTGTGTTCCAAACTCTTATTGACAACGGTGCGACTGTTGTTGTTATTGAGCATGATCTTGACGTTATCCGCAATGCTGACTACATCATTGACATGGGTCCGGGCGGCGGAGAAGCGGGCGGCAGGATAGTAGCATCGGGCACGCCTTCTGAGATAATGAATGACAAAAACAGCATTACGGGAAAATATATAAGCCTATAACAAAACAGGAGTTGTTCCGATATGGAGCACTCCTGTTTTTATGTTATTCGTTTGTATCGTGGGAATAATCAAGCAGAGACTGACAATAGGGGCAGCGCTTGTCCCTGCCCGGTACATAGCTGCCGCCGCAGTATGGGCAGCTTTCTTCATGAGCGGCAGGTGCGGGGGGCTGAACAGTCTGTTCAGTCTGAACAGAACGTGACTGAGCTCCGACAGGTGCATTTTCGGGGCAAACCTCTGCATTTCTGTACTTTCTTGACGGATCGTGAAATACCATAAAATAAGCATGGATAAGGATAAATCCGCCGAAAAACAGGAACGGAAACAGCATTGACGTATCCACCGATTTTTTCATTATCTTAGGTGTCAGGTTATCAAAAGCACGGCTTATGGCATCGGCAACGGATATGGATTTATCCGTAAGATATCGCTGCAGGTCGGAATTGAACCCGTCTGCCTTGGCGGAGGTAAGTATGTCCGATGTATCATCGCCCTGCATACCCTCCCAGTACCAGTCGTTAAAGTTCTCATCAGGCTCTTGGGGCTGGGAATATACTATCAGCCAGTGCTTTTCATCGTCAAAAGCGTTTACATAAAGGTCGTATGAATAGTTCTCCAGCGAGCTGTAATTATCCTGCCAGTCCTCGTTATAAACGGTGAAAACTGCGGGCGTTATGCCTGTTTCATCATAAAAAGCCATCATTGAATTTTCGAGAGCTTTCGTGTCGCCGAGCACATTTATGTAGTCTGATATGACGAGCGATGTATCATAATCTGTTGAAAGCCTTTGGGGCACTCTGAACGTTTCGCTTGCCATGCCTACAATGGCAATGAAAAACGGGATATAAAATAGCAACATAAGCAGGCGCAGAGGGCTGCGGCCTTTCCTGATATCATAATTGGCATAGACATATCTTGGCTTATGCCTGTGGTAATACCTGTAGCGTGTTGCACCGGGAAAATATCCTGTGCGTATGCGCCTTGACGGGCCTGATCCTGATGATCTGTGTGACGATCTGTGTGATGAACTGCTGCGGTGAGATCCTCCGCCGTGGGAGCCTCCTCCTGATGAATGTGGCATATCTGCACTTCCTTTTCATGTTATAATAAGATGGTAACACAAAAGGAAATAAATTGCAAGAAGAATTTGAGAAGCAGAGTTTGACCGCATAATATCCGTCAGCAGGGAATATATATGAAATGCTTTCAAAAATATATTCCGCAAAAGGAGACTCCTATGGATATGAGGCTTGACATTACCTTTCACGACCCCAACACTCCGGAAGATACATACAAAATGGTGACAAAAGTATTCAGCGAGGCGTGGGTGAAACGGCTGATCGACGATATGAAAAGCGGAAAAGAACAGGATTTGAGCGACCGGCAAACAGATACATAATTGTGGCTGACTTATCGATCTGATAGGTCAGTTTTTTTGTGATATCTCCCCTGCATCACAAAATTAATAGCCATTTGACAGTTTATTTAATTATATCTGCTATAAAGTCTGATAAAATATATGTATGGGCAAAATGAACCGAAGGGCGGAATTTAATGAATATCAGGAAATTATTATCAGCCGCTGCTGCCTCAGTCATGGCAATGTCACTGCTGTGCTCCTGCGGGCAGTCAGGAGTGCTGAGACTTGGAACAGGCAACACGGGCGGCAACTACTATTCTTACGGAACTTTGCTGCATGAGCTTGATGAAAACGGCATTGAAGTCAAGAAAACCGCAGGCTCTCAGGCAAATCTGCGCCTGATGAATGAGGGCTTTATTGATATGGCAATAGTTCAGAGCGATGTGCTTTCCGAAGCGGTCAACGGCGTGGGTGACTTTGAAAATGAGCCTGTTTCGGGCGTGAGAGCTGTTGCGGGACTTTATGACGAGGCTTTTCAGATAGTCGTCCGCAGTAAGTCGGATATAAACAGCATAGCTGACCTTAAAGGCAAGAAGATATCTGTCGGCGATGAAGGCTCAGGCGTTGCGAAGAATGCCGAATATCTGCTACTGTCGGCAGGTGTGGCTTTTTCATCGGTGGAGCCTGTTTATATGTCCTACAGCGACTCGGCTGCGGCACTTGAAAGCGGCGATATAGATGCCTTTTTCGCTATAATCGGCACTCCTGCCACTGTTGTGAGTGAGCTTGCCGAAAGCACAGATATACGCATTATCGCTCCCGACAGCCGCACTATTGAATATATGCTGAACATATACAAGGGTTACAGCGAGATAACCATACCTGCGGGAACATATCACGGTCAGGACGAGGATATCCCAACTATTGGCGTAAAAGCTGTGCTTGTTGCCGACTCCGACACTGACCGTCAGCAGATAAAGGACATAACTGCTCTGCTCTTTGGCAAAAGCAGCAGCATAAAATATTCCGTAGCCGTTCCCGAGCCTGATACCGAATTTGCTGTGTCGGATATCCCCTGCAGCTTTCATCAGGGGGCTGCCGATCACTACGCATCTGTCGGCATAACGGTAAGCACCGATCCAGAAAATGACGGAAACAGCTTTATTTTCGGTGCTCAGGATAATTAAGGGAGGCTCATTGTATTGCACACACTGAATATTGATATGTACCAAACTCTTGCGGTCGCCGTGGGAGTGCTGTATCTGGGCGGATTTCTAAAAAAGAAGGTCCGCTTTCTGGAGACATTCTGTATCCCTGCTCCTGTTGTGGGCGGAATAATATTTGCGGTTGTCTCCTGTTTGCTGTATGTTTTCGGCATAGTGGAATTTACATTTGATGAAACGCTGAAAAATGTCTGCATGGTAATGTTCTTTACATCTGTTGGTTTTCAGGCAAATATAAAGGTGCTGCGTGCAGGCGGAGTAAGTCTGGTGGTCTTTCTGTTCTGCCTTTGCGTGCTGATAATCACGCAAAATCTGGCGGCTGTGGGACTGTCCGAGCTGCTGGGTGTCAGTCCGCTGATCGGTATGTGTACAGGCTCTATCCCCATGGTGGGCGGTCACGGAACATCGGGCGCATTCGGAGGAGTGCTGGAAGATTTCGGCATCGGGGGAGCTACCACCTTCTGCACCGCAGCAGCCACATTCGGACTTATCATCGGTTCTCTTATGGGCGGCCCTGTTGCACGCAGGCTTATAATAAAGCATGACCTGCTCAAGGGAGTTTCCGCTGAGGACGCTTCCATTCTTGAGGAAGAGGAGCACAAGCATCACCGTTCAGTAAGTATGTACGCTCCTGCGGCTTATCAGATTGCTATTGCAATGGGAATAGGCACTGTAGTTTCATGGGCGCTTTCTCTTACGGGAATGACATTCCCCGTGTATATCGGCTCAATGATCGTCGCAGCGTTTATGAGAAACATTGACGAATTTACAGGCAAGCTCCATATCCATATGGGCGAGATAAACGACATCGGCGGCATATGCCTGTCGCTGTTTCTGGGAATTGCCATGATAACCCTGAAGTTATGGCAGTTGGCAGAGCTGGCGCTTCCGCTTATAGTCCTGCTGCTGGCGCAGGTGATACTAATGGCACTGTTTTCCTACTTTGTGGTGTTCAACGCCATGGGACGTGACTATGACGCAGCGGTGCTTTCCGCAGGAGTATGCGGCTTCGGAATGGGCGCTACGCCAAATGCCATGGCAAATATGCAGGCGATAACCGAAAAATATGCGCCGTCAGTCAAGGCATATCTGCTTGTTCCCATAGTGGGCAGTATGTTTGCAGACTTTATAAACAGTCTTGTGATCACATTTTTTATCAATATAATCAACTGATAAAACGGGGGTAATTGTATGAAAGATAAGAAGCATAAGATCGATTATTTTTCCGAAAATCTGGCAGTGCCCGAAATTCATGTGGACTCTGCCGATGAAGCATCGGATAACGACATTGATGATAATGACAGCGGTGATGAAATGGTGTTTGATAATCTTGCGATACCCGAAATAAAGATCAGGCACAAGAAAAATAAGCAGTAACACTGTCAACGAAAACGAGCAGGCAATACTTAATACTAAGCACCAATTAAAAACTATACAAAAAATTGAGCATAATCTTGCGTATATGGATTATGCGATGATTTTTTGTCTATAGTTTTATTGGTGATTAGTATAATGCCTGCTCGTTCCTATTTTATCTGAATAATGTGCATTTCCCGCTTTCACGGTAATATGCTATAAGCTCTTCAACATCTTTTCTGGTGCAGCCGAAATGCTCCGCAAGGCAGTCGATGCAGAGAAATTCTTCTGCATTCCTGCTTATAAGCTTGCGGTGAATAGCAATATCGTCTGCCAGAAGCTCCGAGCCGCATTTTTTGCACGTCTTGTAGTTTGCCATTAAAGCTTTACTACCTTTGCACGGAACATCAGGCAGTCATGTGACTCGATCTGTGCCGCATATCTTTCGGAAAATGTGCCAATGACGGAATGGGAGTAGCAGTCGTAAAGCTCCAGTCCCCTGCCCGATGCCGCAGGCAGACCGATATCATAGAACTGGAGAGACATCTCGCTTTTCTTGTCGCTGAAATTGAACATACCCACGGCATAATCGCCTCCGTTGAGAGGCTTTATAAGCGAGAACACGTTCTCGGGATTGTTCCACTGCCTGATGCAGTAAGGGCCTCTGCACTCAATATCCTGATTGATGGCGATAACGTCCTTGTTGGTGAGTATCTCCTTAGCAGCTTCGGACATCTTTCTTACATCGCAGCCTATCATAAGAGGAGAGTTCATTATCGACCAGAGGGCAAAATGGGTCTTGTACTCGGTGTCGGTGCAGCCGCCTACTACCTTGCCCAGCACCTCGGCGTTGTCACCGCAGCCGTGCATACCGACTACCAGCATATCCATATCGTTATGGCAGTAAACTCCGCCGTATGCTTCCCTGCCTATCTGTGACTCGGCAATGCTCTTTATTGACTGCCAGTTATCCTGGATATCGCCTGTGGAGCGGAACATTTGTGCGCCGGATTCCCTTATCCAGCTGTAAACATCGTCATTTCCCCAGTTGCAGGCGGAGAAAAGGATATCTCTGCCGCAGTTTCTCAGAGCCATTGCCATACGCTTGTAGAGGTTCTCGCCGTCAGCGGATTTGGGCTTGTAGCAGTAGTCGTACTTTAAGTAATCAACGCCCCACTCCGCAAAGGTCTCAGCGTCCTGAAATTCATGCTCAAAGCTGCCCGGGTGACCTGCACAGGTGTGTGTGCCCGCACAGGAGTACATACCGAATTTCAGTCCCTTGGAATGGATATAGTCGGCAACGGGCTTGATACCGTTGGGGAACTTATACTTGTCGGGAACCAGCCTGCCGTTTCCGTCACGCTGCTTTTCGCTCCAGCAGTCGTCGATAACGATATACTCGTAGCCTGCGTCTTTCAGTCCGCTTTCAACGAAAAAGTCAGCGGTGGTCTTTATAAGTTCCTCGCTGATATTCCAGCCGAAAGTGTTCCAGGAGTTCCAGCCCATGGGCGGTGTATGTGCAAGAGGTGTGTTCATAATATCTTCCTTTCGATAAACACTCAGTGTTCATGTTTGATGATTATATATTATCACTGTTTACAGCTCACGTCAATTTAAGATTATGAATATCTTTAAAGAGATAATGTTCAAAATGTTAAAGTGCAGGCTGATATACATTTCACATAATGGCATATGCAGAAGATTTTATATTCAAAAAGTATAATACACTCTTGACATCTTCGCAATACGGAGCTATAATAAATCAGATGTTTTTATCGAAAGGAACAGCATTATGGCAGTAAACCAGAGCATATACCCTACATTTGCACAGGTAAAGGAGCTTCCCTTTTATCTTACGGGAATTGGCGGCAGCGAATATCAGGGGCAGATATCACGCCCTGAGGGATATCTGTGGCACCAGATACTTTACAGCGCAAAGGGCACGGGAGAGCTGCGCTTTAATGACCAGACCCTTACCGTATCCGAGGGCAGATGGTTCTTCCTGCCTGCGGACTATCCCCATGAGTATTATCCCCTGACCGCCTGCTGGGACGTAAGGTGGGCAGCCTTTGACGGAAGCGCCTGCAAGGCTCTGCTTGAAGAGCTGGAAATGACAAAGCCCTGCGTTGTCCGTCCCGAAAGCACCGAAAGCCTGTGCAATCTATATAACAAGATGTTCATTGAGCAGAAATCGGATAAGATATACGGAAATTACATCTGTTCGGGGCTGATATATCAGTATATCCTTGAATTTTACCACACTGCCAAATCAACGGAAGAGGGCAAGGACAGAAGCAGCCTGCTCATGCCTGTGCTGAACTACATCGACGATAATTACAGCAAGGATTTCCCCATGACCGTGCTTGCGGAGCTGGCAGGCATAACGCCACAGCACCTGTGTCGGGTGTTCAAGGAAACCATGCACATGCGCCCAAACGAGTATCTTATGATGTGCAGGCTAAGCGAGGCAAAGCGTCTGCTTAAATTTTCGGATATCCCCGTGGCGGAGATAGGCAGGCAGATGGGCTTTTCCGATGCTGGCTATTTCAGCACGGTTTTCAGGCGGCATGAAAAAATATCCCCTGCTGAGTACAGAAAAAGAAACAGGGAGTTTTATACCAATAAAACATAATAATACCTGCATGGCTTTTACAAATGCAAGAGTCATGCAGGTATTTGTTTTATTTCTCAGTCGGCATATCGACGACCTGAGTTGCGGAACCGTAAGCTTTGTATGGGTGGCCGTTTTCGTCAAATTCGGCGGTGTATCGGACATGGAAAGGTATCCTGTTGACTGTCAGAGGGATTATGGCTTCAAGATGCTCTGCTCCCTCTGCCAGCTGCTTGTGCCAGTCACGGTACATATCGGCGTAATCGGGCGGGAAAAGTCCTGATTCGATTACAGGCTCGGGATAATTTTCCAGCAGAGGCGGAAGCCCCAGGTCACGCATACATCTGAAGCATGGGCGCATTTCCTTGGTATCGATGGTGTATTCCCAGCAGTAGATGTTTGCCTGCTCGCCTGCTGTTCTGAACTTTTTCTCGCTGTCATACAGCTTCATGTACATTTTCTTTTCATGGGTAATGTTGCGGATAAGCACATACAGCAGATACTGACCCTCGGCACGGCCTATCACACGCATAGTGCTTTCGATGCACAGGGAATCCTCGCCGCAGCACTGGGAAAACACCTCACGCCAGGTCTCACAGGTCTCATAATCGTTGGAAACTATGGCACGGTTGATGGTATCTATGTATATCTGCTTGTTTTTCTCGTCAAAATTAAGATTTTTCTGGTTGAGAATGATATCCTGCTGGTTCATATTCATGCCCAGCTCTTTAAGATACCTTTCGTTCACTCGGAGGGTCTCTATCTCGTCATCTTTGAATGAAATGACCGCAGCTCCGCCTACAAAGTTATTGAACACAAGGGTCTCAAAGCTTTCGGGGCTCCAGAATTTTTCGGCATCAAGCTTGTCTATAAGCTTCATTCCGGGAGCAAGCACATCGGATTTTAAGTTTCTCAGCATATTCACATATTCATTTTCGGGGACAGGCTTTGAGAACAGGAAGCCCTGGATATATATGCAGCCGATGCTTTTGAGATATTCCGCCTGCTCGGGAGTTTCCACGCCCTCGGCAATAACAGGAGTGCCCAGCCAGTTTGCCATTCGGATAATGGAGCTTATGATTATACCCCCACGCTTGGTGAGATTTCCACGCATGAACGCCATATCCAGTTTGATGATATCCACTTCGATATCCTTGAGGACATTGAGGGAAGAATATCCGCTGCCGAAATCGTCCATTTCAACCACGTAGCCCAGAGACTGAAACTTATTCACTATCTTAGCCATATGGTCATTTCCGCCGATCATGGAGCTTTCGGTTATCTCGGTACGCAGATTTGTGACGGGAATATCGTATTTTTTGCGGATCTCCTCTATACGCTCAATAAAATCGCCGCTGATAACATCATATCTTGATACGTTGAATGAAATGGGAACTATTTTTATATCAGTACCTCTGCACCTGCTGATAAAGCTGCATATCTCCTCAAAGACGTAAAGGTCAAGACGGGTAATAAGTCCGTTTTCCTCAAAAACAGGGATAAAATCCCCGGGAGACTGCATTCCGTATTCTGGGTGTATCCACCTGACCAGCGCCTCTGCACCTACTATTCTGCCGCTCATATAGTTGTACTGCGGCTGATAATATACGCAGAACTGCTTTTCCTCAAATGCTTTTTCGGCATTGGCGAGAAGCTCGTTCTTATTCATAAAGTACCTGTTATTTTCGCTCATATACACCATCCTTTGCAAGCTTATTGTTTGTTACAGTTAATTATAGCACATTTATACAAATAAATCAATAATCAGTAAATGATTTTATTTTGCTTTAACAAATTAACTGCCTTTTCCATATACAAAAGGCTCCTGCGACCGAAAAAGCAGCAGGAGCGATATAAGTGATCGTTATTCGGTTCTGAGTGCCTCAATGCCTGTAAGGTTATAAACTATTGCATTGATGGGGATTATTGCAAGGTAGGATATTCCTACGCCGATAAGTCCCGATGCGGGAGTGTAGGGATTACTGTCCCCTGTCAGCGTTCCGTCCTTTATCCTGACTATACGGTTGGCATACTGCTCCGCAAGCTCGGGGTTGTGAGTTACCATTATAACAAGCTTGTCCTTGGCAATTTCCTTGAGCAGCTCCATTACCTGAATGCTGGTCTCACTGTCAAGTGCGCCTGTAGGCTCATCGGCAAGGAGTATACCCGGGTTATCGATAAGGGCACTGGCAATGGCAACTCGCTGCATCTGACCGCCTGACATCTGGTTGGGCTTTTTGTGTAGCTGATTTCCCAGCCCCACCTTTTCCAGTGCTTCCACGGCTCTCTTCCTGCGCTCCGACTTGGAAACGCCTGAGATGGTCAGTGCAAGCTCAACGTTGGCAAGAACTGTCTGGTGAGGAATAAGGTTATAGCTCTGGAAGATGAATAATATTTCCATATATCATGCAAGCAAAACAATTCCATACAATTTATTCATTGACAACAGCATACAGCAATGATATAATAAAGAAAATGAATATAAAAACATCAGGTGTCGGACGTTGGCGTTTATGTTAACGGGTCCGATGAAAAGGGAAACAGGTGAAAATCCTGTACGATCTCGTCACCGTGATAAATGAGCAGAGGAAAATATGCCACTGAGGAATCGGGAAGGCTCCTTTCTGTGATGAAGTTTAAGTCGGGAGACCTGCCTGCTGTTTGTACAAGGAAAGCCACGAGGAATTGGCAGGTACGTTTTTGATATACACCCTTACCATATCTGTCCGTCTCGGCACATTATGGCAAGGGTGTATTTTTTGAGGTATTATGAATATTGAGAACGTAAGCCCTGCGGATATTGAGCGCAGGAGCATGGAAATAATCGAAAGCGAGCTTGGCAGCACAGAGGGTTTATCCGAGACCGAAAAGCTGATAGTTAAGCGTGTGATACACACCACCGCTGATTTTGACTACAAGCAGAATATGAAATTCTCCGAAAATGCCGTTCAGAATGGGCTTGAAGCACTTAAAAACGGCACTGTTATCGTAACGGACACCCACATGGCTGAATCGGGCATAAGCAAGCCTGCCATGAAAGCGCTGGGCTGCCGTGCCTGCTGCTTTATGTCTGACAGTGATGTTGCGGAAAGGGCAAAGCGTGACGGAACTACACGGGCTGTAGCTTCCATGGATAAGGCTGCGGAGCTTTTCGGTCATGAAAATGTGATATTCGCAGTGGGCAATGCCCCAACAGCGCTTATCCGCCTGGACGAGCTTATAAGGGTTGGAAAGATAGAACCTGCGCTGATAATCGGCGTGCCTGTGGGCTTTGTAAATGTTGTGCAGTCAAAGGAGATAATCATGGGCGGAAGTGCGCCGTATATCGTTGCAGCAGGCAGAAAGGGCGGCAGCGGTGTGGCGGCTGCCATTTGCAATGCTCTGCTTTACAGGCTGTACGACAGGAAAACAGGCAAAGTAACGGAGAACATAAATGTTTGACGAATACATATACCACGGAAAAGAAAAGCTCCGCTGCGGATATACCACAGGCTCATGTGCGGCAGCGGCTTCAAAGGCAGCTGCGGAAATGCTGCTGACAGGCGAATCTGTACACGAAACTCAGCTTATGACGCCCAAGGGCATTGAGCTTCACCTTTCCACAGAAAATGCTGAGATATCCGAAGCCTGCGCTTCCTGCGCTGTGCGCAAGGACAGCGGCGATGACCCCGACATCACCAACGGCATTCTTGTTTATGCCAAGGCGGAAAAGATACCTTTCGGCATTGAAATTGACGGCGGCAAGGGCATCGGACGGGTCACAAAGGCAGGACTTGACCAGCCTGTGGGAAATGCCGCCATAAACAGCGTTCCTCGCAAGATGATATCGGCGGCGATCACGGAGATATGCGAAAAATACGACTATCACGGCGGGATAAGGATAACGATATCCGTTCCCGACGGCGAGCAGATCGCCTTTAAAACCTATAATCCCCGAATGGGCATTGAGGGCGGCATATCCATAATCGGTACCAGCGGCATAGTTGAGCCAATGAGCAGCCGTGCACTTATAGACACGATTAAAGTGGAGGAGCGCATGAGGCGTTCTGAGGGCAGAAAAAATCTGCTGCTGACCATAGGTAACTACAGCCAAAACTTTCTTGCTGAAAATATGCCTATGATAATGAATTACGGAGTTAAATGCAGCAATTACATCGGCGACGCCATTGATATTGCGCTGGAGCTGGGATTTGAAAGCGTGCTTATAGTGGGGCATATCGGCAAGCTTGTAAAGCTGGGGGCAGGCATAATGAACACCCATTCGGCTCAGGCTGACGGTCGCATGGACGTGCTTGTTACCTGTGGAGTTATGGCCGATGTTGACCCTAAGATATTAAAAAAGCTCCCCTCCTGCGCAACGGTAGATGCCGCTTTTGATGAGCTTGACAAGGCAAATGCAGTTGACAGCGTGGCGGCTGTGCTTATGGAAAAGGCTCAGTATTATCTTGATGCAAAGGTCAAGGGAGAGATACCTATAGGCGCTGTAATGTTTTCGGACAAGCGTGGAATTATCGGCATGACAAGCTCTGCAGACGGGATAATCAAAACGCTTATGGAGGAGTACAATGGTTAATTTTGTGGGCGCAGGCTGCGGTGCGGCAGACCTTATAACCGTGCGTGGAAAATCGCTTATTGAACGGGCTGATGTTATTATTTACGCAGGCTCGCTTGTAAATCCGCAGCTGCTGGAATATGCAAAAAAAGACTGCGAGATACACAACAGCGCTTATATGACGCTGGAGCAGGTAATTGACGTGATAAAATCGGCAGAGCATGAGGGAAAAATGACCGTGCGGCTCCACACAGGTGACCCGTCGCTTTACGGTGCAATTCGTGAGCAGATGGACAGGCTGGACGAGCTGGGGATAAAATACGACATCTGCCCCGGAGTAAGCTCTTTCTGTGGGGCGGCAGCAGCTCTCAGGGCAGAATATACTCTCCCCGATGTGTCCCAAACGGTGATAATCACACGAATGGCAGGCAGAACGCCTGTTCCCGAAAAGGAGAGCATTGCTGCTCTGGCTGCTCATAATGCTACCATGGTCATCTTTCTCAGCACGGGGCTTCTAAAGGAGCTTTCGGCTGAGCTTATCAGGGGCGGATACAAGCCCGACACCCCTGCTGCCATAGTTTACAAGGCAAGCTGGGCTGACCAGAAGGTTTGCCGCTGTACTGTGGAGGATCTTGCTCAGACTGCGTCGGATAACGGCATTACCAAAACAGCACTTATCTGCGTGGGGTATTTCCTGGGCAATGATTATTCCCTTTCAAAGCTTTATGACAAGAGCTTTGAGACTGAGTTCAGAAAGGCTGAGATTTAAAAGCTATAGTCACAAAAAGGAATGTTCGGATATGAAAATAGCGGTTATATCCGTCACCGAGAACGGAAACAAAATATCACGCAGGATAGCTGCGGGTATTGGCATAGCCTGCGACAGATTTGCTTTTTCAAAGCACTGTGACGGTTCTGCTGTGCCTTTTGATGATATGAAGCAGATGACCGCAAAATGCTTTGGAGAATATGACGGGATCATTTTCATATGCGCCTGCGGGATAGCTGTGAGAATGATCGCTCCCCATGTGGTCTCAAAGCTCAGCGACCCTGCGGTTGTGGTCATAGACGAAAGCGGGAAATTTGCTATATCGCTGTTATCGGGGCATATCGGAAAAGCAAACGCCCTTACCGAAAAAGTTGCGGAGATCATCGGTGCGGAGCCTGTTATAACCACTGCTACGGACGTCGGCGGCAAATTCTCCCCTGACAGCTTTGCAGCTGCAAATGACCTGTACATCTGCGAATATGACATTGCAAAGGAAATTGCGGCAGAGACGGCAAACGGCGGAAATGTGGGATTTTACAGCGATACAGGCTGCTTGAACACTCCCCCTTTTTGTGACAATAAAAGGCTTGGCATCTGCATTTCCTCTGACGCAGCAAAAATGCCGTTTGAACACACTCTGCACCTTATCCCTAAGGATATCATTATCGGGGCAGGGTGCAAAAAGGGCACATCGGCAGAAAAGTTTGAGCTATTTTTATTATCACAGCTTGCGGAAAACAAGCTTGATATACGCCGTGTGAAAGCTTTATGCACCATTGACATCAAGCGGGAGGAAAACGCTATACTTACATTCTGCCACAATCATCACATTCCGCCGCAGTTTTATTCGGCTGCGGAGCTTATGGCGGTAAAAGGACAGTTCACATCATCTGAATTTGTTTTGAAAACAACGGGAGCAGACAATATCTGCGAGCGCAGTGCTATGGTCATGGGAAAAAGTCTGCTTGTAAAAAAGCAGGCTATGAACGGAATGACCTTTGCGGCGGCGGAAGCTCCCGTAAAAATTGATTTTAACAGGCGGGTATTATGAAATTATATGTTATTGGCTTTGGCCCGGGAAACAAGGAGGGCATGACCCTTGAAGCCGAGAGGGCTTTGCAGGAAAGTGACCTTATCGTGGGCTACACGGTATATGTTGAGCTTTTAAAAGAGATGTTCCCCTGCAAGGAATTTGCTTCAACTGCCATGAAGCAGGAAAAGGACAGGGTAATATTTGCACTTGAACAGGCTGATAGCGGCAAAATCGTTTCGCTGGTATGCAGCGGCGACAGCTCGGTCTATGGCATGGCAGGGCTGGCACTGGAGCTTTCGGCAAATTACCCCAACACTGATATTGAGATAGTGGCAGGTGTTACGGCGGCACTCAGCGGAGGGGCAGTGCTGGGTGCTCCCCTAACTCATGATTTTGCTGTGATAAGCCTCTCCGACCTGCTGACCCCGTGGGAAAAGATTGAAAAGCGCCTTGCCTGCGCCGCTATGGGGGATTTTACCACGGCGATATACAATCCGTCGTCCAAAAAGCGTACAGATTACCTGGCAAAAGCCTGTGACATAACGCTTAAATATAAGTCCCCCGAAACGGTATGCGGATATGTGCGCAACATCGGCAGAATTGGCATGGAAAGCGGTGTGATGACCCTTGCCGAGCTTCGTGATTTTAAGGCGGATATGTTCACAACCGTTTTCATCGGCAACAGCGAAACCAAGAATATAAACGGAAAAATGGTCACTCCACGAGGATATAAAAATGTGTGATATACTTATTTTCGGCGGAACTACCGAGGGCAGGCAGCTGGCGGAGTTCTGCGCAGATCACGGGATAAATGCCTGCATAAGCGTGGCTACGGAATACGGCGCTGAGCTGCTCCCTCAGTCGGAATATGTGCATATCAATATTGGCAGAGAAGATGCAAGCGGTATTGCAGGTATGATAGAAAAGCTTGGAGTATCGGCAGTAATAGATGCTACTCACCCTTATGCAAAAGAGGTCACAAAGAACATAACTGCCGCCTGCACCGAAAAAAATGTCACTTTATATAGGATAAAACGTGCGGACGACGCAATATGCGAAAGCGCCATTTATTTTGACGATGTTACGGCTGCGGCGGAGTATCTTGACACTGTAAACGGCAATGCGCTTATAACCACAGGAAGCAAGGAGCTTGCGGCGTTCACGGCTGTGCATGACTATGCGAAGCGTTTTACCGCCCGTGTGCTTGATTTGCCGAAGGTCATAGCCGAGTGCAGAGCGTTGGGATTTCCCAATGAAAAGATAATTGCGGAAAAAGGTCCTTTTACGCTGGAGCAGAACATTGAGCATATTAAAAGAAGCAGTGCAGAATTTCTGGTAACAAAGGACAGCGGAAACGCAGGCGGTTTTGCAGAAAAAGTCAATGCGGCTCAGGTATGCGGTGCAGGGCTTATTATTATAAAGCGCCCCGATGAAAATGGAATTTCATTGGAAGAGGCGGAAAATATCCTGCTGGGGAGGTGCAGAAGTGAATAAGGACATAGCTGTTATAGGTATTGGAATGGACGGCGATAAAACTCTCACCGCCGAGGCAAAGGAAGCGATAGAAAGCGCAGAGCTTATAATAGGCGCAAGGCGCATGGTCAAACCATTTGAACACCTTAACAGGCAGATGTTTATTTCCTATGACCCGAAAGAGATAGCCGAGCGCATAAGGGCTTCGGAATTCATCAAAATCGCAGTGCTTATGTCAGGCGACTGCGGCTTTTACAGCGGCACGGAAAAGTTATTACCGCTTATAGGTGACTGCCGTGTTATAAGCGGCATATCCTCCCCTGTTTATTTTTTTGACAGGATAGGCATTCCATGGCAGGACTGCAAATTTGTGAGCCTTCACGGTGCGGAAGCCAATATTGTGCGAAATGTATTCTCAAATGAAAAGGTATTTTTTCTCCTTGGTGGGAAGGTTAAGGTATCGGAAATATGCCAAAGGCTGTGTGAATACAGTCTGAACGATACAGAGGTTTATATCGGTGAAGACCTTGCGGCTGAAAATGAAAAGATATCCTCAGGCAGGGCTACTGACTTTACAGGATATGAAAATGCGAACCTTTGTGTAATGGTTGTCATAAACCATAATTACGAGAGATTTACGCCTGTGGGGATATCCGATGACAGCTTTATCCGTGGGAAAATCCCCATGACCAAATCAGAGGTGCGTGCGGTTTGCATATCAAAGCTGGCGGCTGAGCGTGACGGCATCTGCTGGGATATCGGCTGCGGAACAGGCTCCGTTACGGTGGAGATGGCTCTGCAATGTGCTGACGGCAGGGTGTATGCGGTAGATAAGTCGCCCGAAGCGGAGGAGCTTACACGGCAGAATGCAATAAAGTTCGGGTGCGATAATATTTCCGCTTTTTGCGGTCAGGCAGAGGAAGAGACATTAAGCTTCCCTGCTCCTCAAAGCGTTTTTATCGGCGGGTCGGGCGGAAAGCTCAGCGAGATAATGAACATTGTTCTCAGCAAAAATCCCTATGCCAATATTGTCATAACCGCCGTGACACTTGAGACCCTTAACAGAGCTGTTGATTTTTTTGATAAAGCGGATATCCCCTGCGAAATATCGCAGATAGCCGTCACACGGACACGAAAAGTTGGCAACAGCACTATGCTGAACGCCGAAAATCCCATATTTATCATAAGCGGAGCGAGGCGGACATGAAAAGGATAATGATATCTGGCACGAACAGCGGCTGCGGAAAGACGACTGTTGTTTGCGCCTTGCTGAAAGCTCTTTCGGAGCGCAGTGTTGACGTGGGTGCGTTCAAGTGCGGCCCCGATTACATCGACCCTATGTTTCACAGCAAGATAATCGGCACCAAGTCCTATAATCTTGACAGCTACTTCTGCCAAGCAGGTACGCTGAATTACCTGCTGAAGAAAAATTCGGCGGATATGAACATTATCGAGGGAGCTATGGGCTATTACGACGGCATTGGCGAAAGTCATTCTGCCTGCCGCACTGCCGTTGAAACGGGAACGCCTGTGGTCATCGTCATCGACTGCAAGGGAATGGGTGCGTCAATGGGTGCGGTGATGAAAGGCTTTCTCACATTCCGCACGCCTAACAACATCGTTGGATTTATCTTCAACCGCCTGTCCGAAAGCATGGAAAAGACTGCTGTGAGCCTTTGCAATGAAATGGGCGTGACATATTTCGGCAGGCTGCCTTTTTCAAAGGACAATTCCATTGAAAGCAGGCATCTGGGGCTTGTTACGGCTGACGAGATTACAGGGCTTAAAGAAAAGCTGCTGCGGCTGTCTCAGCTGGCGGAAAGGTACATACTTATCGACAAGCTCCTTGAAGCAGCCGAAAATGCTGTGGATATGCCATGCACCGAGCCTGATATTCCAAAGGACATTGCTCGGAATGTAAGGATAGCCCTTGCATATGACAGTGCTTTCTGCTTTTATTATGCGGACAATATTTCTCTGCTTGAAGAGCTTGGCTGCGAGATAGTCCCCTTTTCGCCACTCAGTGACAAGGCTCTGCCCGAGAATATCGGCGGGCTTATCCTTGGCGGAGGATATCCCGAGCTTTATGCAGAAAAGCTTTCGGAAAACATTCCGCTTCTGCATGAGATAAAGGAGAGCATTTCAGGCGGACTGCCTGTTATTGCCGAATGCGGCGGATTTATGTACCTGAACGAGAGCGTTGAAGATGTGAATGGTATCCGCCGCAAAATGGCTGGCGTTATAAACGGGCAGGCTTACAGGACTGACAGGCTCCAGCGCTTCGGCTATGTCAGCCTTACCGCCAAAAAAGACTGTATGCTCCTTGACAAAGGAAGATCGGTCAGGGCGCACGAGTTCCACTACTGGAACAGCACCGCCTGCGGAAGCGACCTGCACGCAAAGAAAGCAAGCAGCGGAGCTGAATATGACTGCGCATATGCAGATGATAATATGTACGCAGGTTACCCACATCTGCATTTTTATGCGGACACCGAAATGGCGGTGCGTTTTGCAAAGAAATGCTGCGAATACAGCAAAAATAAGAGAGGTTTGAAATGAAAAGAATAATTTGCCTTATGCTGACAGTTGTACTTATTTTAACAGGCTGCTCAGCAAACAAAGCCGACAGCTCATCCGAGGCTGCTAAGGCTTCGGAGCCGCAGAAGGTGGCTGCGTGTACGGGAAGCCTTGCGGAAATATGGCTTCTGGCAGGAGGAAAGCTGTCATACGTAACGCAGGACGCTTATGACGAACACCAGTTTGAGGTGGCTGACGATGTGGTGTGCATCGGCGAAATGAAGTCCCCCTCCGTGGAAATGATAATATCCGAGGGCGTTGACTTTGTTATAATGTCATCAAAAATAGCCGAGCACACAAAGCTCAAAGATACTCTGACAAATGCGGGCATTGATGTGCGCTACTACAGCGTTGAAAGCTTTGACGACTATCTTGGCGTTCTGAAAGAATTTACAGAGATCACAGGACGTGATGATCTGTATGAGCAGAACGGAACGAATATAAAGGCAACTGTTGACAAGGTGGTAAGTGATGCTAAGGAGCATGAGTCTCCCACAGTGCTGCTGCTGAGGGCATCTTCTCAAAAAGTCCATGCAAAGGGCGCTGACACCACGGCAGGTGCAATGCTAAAAGACCTTAACTGCACAAACATTGCCGATACCGATGAATCCCTGCTGGATAACCTCAGCCTTGAAGAGATAATCAAGGACGACCCCGATTTTATTTTCGTCACCACCATGGGAAAGGACGAGGACAAGGCGATACAGACCCTTAATGACACTCTTACATCAAGCCCCGCATGGTCAGAGCTTGATGCCGTAAAGAACGGCAGATTTTACATACTTCCGAAAGCACTTTACCACTACAAGCCCAACGCAAAATGGGGCGAGGCTTACGAAAATTTAGCGGAGATACTGTATGGTGAATGATAAAAAGCACACCGCAGCAATCCTCATGTGCTGCTTTGCAGCTTTGGCGGCAGCGGCATTTATGGGCATTGCTTTCGGAGCGGTAAGCCTTTCGCCAAAAGAAGTGCTTGACGGCATAATGGACGGCGAAGCCACCGCCAACGGCAGGATAATCTACTGCGTAAGGCTCCCCCGTGTGCTCGGAGGCTTTCTGGCAGGGGCTGCTCTGGCCGTATCGGGCGCTGTTATACAGGCGGTTCTCGGCAATCCCCTTGCCTCGCCGAACATTATCGGCGTTAACGCAGGTGCAGGCTTTGCGGTAGTTCTAAGTCTGGCGATATTTCCGACGACCTTTGGAGTAAGGTCACTGGCAGCCTTTATCGGAGCTCTGGCGGCGGTGATGCTGGTATATTTCATTGCCAGGAAAACCGGGGCATCAAAAATAACCCTTGTTCTTGCGGGAGTTGCCATTTCAAGCCTATTTAATGCGGGAACCGATACTGTTACGACCTTTGTGCCCGATACTCTTTCTGGTCTTTCTGATTTCAGGATAGGCGGACTTGAGGGTATTTCTCTTGGCGTACTCTCCCCTGCGTGGGTACTGATAATTGCGGGCATAACTGCCGTAATTCTGCTGGGACACGATATAGATGTGCTTGCCCTTGGAGACAGCACTGCATTTACCCTTGGAATGAACGTGAAGCTGCTGAGATTTGTTCTGCTTACACTGGCGGCGCTTCTGGCAGGAGCTGCGGTGAGCTTTTCGGGGCTTCTCGGTTTTATCGGGTTGATAATCCCGCACATAGCCGAAAAGCTGACGGGAAGCAGTCACACGCTGAAAATACCTGTGTGCGCACTTATGGGGGCGGTTTTCACATCAATGTGCGACCTGCTGGCAAGGACGCTTTTTGCTCCCCATGAGATAGCGCTGGGCATAGTTGTTTCATACATCGGCGTGCCTTTCTTTATCTATCTGCTTCTCAGAAAGAAGGGAGGAAAGCACGGTGCTTGAAATGAAAAACGTCAGCGGCGGATATGGCAGAAAGCAGGTGCTTTATAACATTGATACTGCCTTTGAAAGCGGCAGGATAACTTCTATAATCGGGAAAAACGGCTGCGGAAAAAGCACTCTTTTGCAGATGTGCTGCGGGCTGTTGACCCCATCTGAGGGCAGCATTATCATTGACGGCGTGAATATTGCAAGCATAAAGCACGCTGACCTTGCAAAGAAAATATCATATCTCTCCCAGTCACACTCAGCGGGAAGCATAACGGTGCGCTCGCTGGTCTCCCACGGGCGTTTTCCCTATCTTGGGTATCCGAGAAAATATTCTTCTGAAGATAAGCGAAAAATTGCCGATGCAATGGAGCTTGCAGAGGTGACGGATATTGCGGATAAGTACGCAAACGAGCTTTCGGGCGGTCAGCTCCAAAGGGCATATATCGCCATGCTTCTGGCGCAGGACACGGATATCATGCTCCTTGATGAGCCTGCTACATATCTTGATATGAGCAGTCAGCTGGAGCTTATGGAGCTGGCTGTGAAGCTAAAAAATGCGGGAAAGACCATTGTTATGGTAGTTCACGACATAAACACTGCACTGATATATTCCGACAATATCATTGCCATGGACAGCGGCAGGATAATCGAAACAGGCTCTCCACGGCACATATCCCAAAGTGAAGCCGTGCAGGATTCCCTTGGCATCGAAATAATATATGATGAAAATGTAAAGCAGTATTTTTTCAGAAAAGCTGCAAAGGAAGGAATGACCGTAAAATGAAAAAAGCAATAATCGCTGCAAGCTTTGGCACTACCTATGAGCAGGCGGCAGAAAAATCCATCTCAGCCGTGGAAGAAAAGCTGAGGCAGGAATTTAATGGCTTTGAAGTCCGCAGGGCTTACACCAGCCGAATGGTGATAGCTGCCCTTAAAAAGCGTGGCGAACAGATTGACACTGTTGAAGAAGCTCTTGAAAAGCTGGCAGATCAAGGCTATGCTCATGTGTATATCCAACCCACACACATAATAAACGGCTTTGAATACAATAAGATCACTGCGGCGGCAGAAAAATATAAGGACAAATTCACCGTGCTTGAAACAAGCACACCTCTTCTTGATTCCGATGAAGATATCGGAAAGGTATGCGACCTTTTTGAAAATGAACTTGGCTCCGAAAATGCTGTGGCAGTTATGGGTCACGGCACAGAACACAGCGCCAATGCCATTTATACCCGCTTTGCCGAAAAATGCAAAGAAAAGGGATATAAAAACATTTTTGCGGCAACAGTTGAGGGAACACTCACTCTTGAAGACATTATCCCGCAGATAAAGGCGGCAGGCTTCAAAAAGGTCATCATCACGCCATTTCTTCTGGTTGCGGGCGACCATGCCAACAACGATATGGCTGGAGATGAACCTGACAGCTGGAAGTCAACGCTAGCTTCTCAGGGCTTTGAGGTCGTTCCCGTTGTAAAGGGGCTGGGCGAATATGCGGAAGTAAGAGAAATGTATGCTGAACATCTGAGAAGAATTATAAAGTAAAAAAACAGCCGTTCCCGAAAAGCTTGGGAACGGCTGTGATATTATCAGCCCTTATTTAAGAAAAAGTCTCTGTCAGCAAGTCTTGTTTCAAACTTCTCCTTGGGAAGAGGCTTGTCAAACATAAAGCCCTGTGCCATTTTGCACTTTATATCACGCAGGAAATCTGCCTGATATTTGGTCTCAACGCCCTCGGATATGGCTTCCATATGCAACTCATTGACCATGCTTACGATGTTTTTGACAACGATCTTATCAGTCGATGTCTCGTCATTATCCTCGTTTATATTCGTAAAGAAGGATTTATCCAGCTTGATAACATCAACGTCCAGGTCTTTGAGAAGATTAAGGTGGTATATCCTGCATTCGCCGTCCTTATCCGAACAGCCTGTATTTCTTCCGTACAGCGCCATAAGGTCGAAGCCGTTGTTCATACCGCTTTTCATTTTAACAGATCCTTGTATCAGATATTATTTCAGCCGTCATATACTGCATCAGGTTAGCGTAAAACAACATAAATATTATATCACAAACTAACGCCGCTTGCAAGACTGTTAAGCTATATTATATCCAAACGGACAGGAAAAAATTATCCTTTATCTTTGTCAGCGAAAAATAGAAGCGTCCTTCTCTCCGATAAAAGAGAACAGAACGCCTGGTGTTTTTGTAATCAGCTACTGCTTATTTTCCTCATATGATGAAGATAAACAATGAGCAGCGATACTCCCGTGAACACCCACGAAGCCACATATACGTTCATAAGCATATCGTAGGTTGGAACCATCTTGAATATGGTAGCAAGCCATATCAGTCGGAATACTACCGTTCCGAGTATGGTAAATATTGCAGGCTCCAGAGATTTGCCCATGCCTCTGAGAGCTGCACTTTCGACTTCATATGTAGTGGTAAGGCCTTCCAGTGAGCATACGTGATACATTCTGCTGAGAGCAAATGCCGCAACCATTTCGCTGGTGGTATATATGCTTACAAAGAAGTCGCCCCATGCAATGAATATGATGCTCAGCGCCTCGGTAAAAACAAATCCGAAAAGCATACACTGCCAGAAAATCCTTTTGCATCTTTTGATATTTCCTGCACCGTAATTCTGGCTGGTAAAGGTGACAGCCGCCTGAGCAAAGGCATTGGCAATGTCATAGGTGAAATACTCGAAATTCAGTGCCAGCGATGAGCCTGCAATGGCGTATTCGCCGAATGAGTTTATTCCGCTCTGAATGAACACGTTTGATATGGAGAATATAGCACCCTGTATTCCCGCAGGAATGCCTATTTTCAGCACTCTTATAAGGGGCTGCTTTTTTATCCCCATCTTTTCAAAGCGGAAAGCAAATTCGTCCTGCCGCCTGTAAAGGTGTATAAGCACCAAGGCGGTGCTTAAAACATTTGATATTACTGTTGAAATGGCAACGCCCGCTACTCCCAGCTTAAATACTATAACGAGCACAAGATTCAGCACCACATTCACTATGCCCGATATCAGCAGGTAGTACATAGGCCGCTGACTGTCGCCATAGCTTCGCAGAATGGCTGCTCCGAAATTGTATATCACCATAAACGGGATACTGATAAAATATATGTTTATGTACAGCAGAGCTTCATCAAGAACGCTTTCGGGTGTGCCTGAAAGCTCAAGTATGGGCCTTGCAGTGAGCCAGCCGATAAGCATAAGACCTATGCCAAGGAATACGCCGAAGGTAATGACGGTGTGAAGCGTCTCGCTTATTTTTCCTCTGTCCTTCTGACCGATGAGCATTGCAAGCACCGCATTGGGGCCTACCGAAAGTCCCACGATAAGATTAACGAATATGCCCACCAGAGCCACGCAGCTGCCCACAGCTGCCAGTGCATTATCCCCTGCAAAACGTCCCACAACAGCCACGTCCGCCGAGTTGAACAGCTGCTGCAGAATACTGCTGAAAGCCAGCGGCATTGCAAACAGGATAAGCTTTCCCGCAAGGCCGCCGTTAAGCATGTCCATTTCTTTTGATCTTACAGAATCCACACTATTTTCCTCCCGATAAATACATCAAGCAACGCCGTCTCTGTGGCTTCCTGCTTTAACGTATTACATTTTATCACAACAGGAAAAATATTACAAGCATGATTTTGTGAAAGCAATCAGCATTATTCATGCTCAAAGCTTTACTTCAGCATTATTCATGCTCAAAGCTTTACTTCGGATACTTATAGCAAAAAAAGCCCTGCATCGTTAAATGCAGAGCTTTTGAGGCATACTCAAATGTTATTCAAGCACAAGAAGCAGAGCCATCTTGAACTTTCCGTCAGCTGTTACACTGTGGAGACCGTTTTTCTCAAAACGGAAGTTCTCACCTGCTTCAATGGGATAATCCTTACCCTCATAGCCGATAACTGCCTTGCCCTCAAGAGCGAAAATGATCGCATTTCCGGGAGCACGGTGGGGCTGCAGACCTGTGCCCTCATCAAATGACATAAGCACGAACTTCATGCTGCTGTTGCTTGCAATATCAAGGTTTGCGATGCTTCCCTCTTCATAGGGAATAAGGTCCTTGAGCTTCATAACTTCTCCTGCTTTAACTGCACTGTTCATAACTATCTCCTTATCTGTGATTATTTCGGTATAAATAATTCCTTCGCCGCTTTCCATTCCGCACAGAGTGGCAGGCGGAACTATCAGCACGCTTCCCTCGATCAATTCACACCGAACGGAAGGTTCTCCGACGATAAAATCGCCCTTTCCCTCAGCTGCAATGTATATTGCTGTGCTGTCATAGCTTTCACGGCTTATGGACGTATTTTTTCCAAGCGAGAAAAATGATACGCCTGTTTTAGTGCCGAGACCCGTATTTCTTGAAATGGTCATGCCATCTCTTGCAGGTCTTTTATCGGCAATTCTGAAAACGCCTTCTGACATTGGATATCTCCTTATTTTTCATTGTACTCAGTGTACATATGATATTATACACCGTTTTACTCTAAATTTCAAGCAGATACATAGGTGAACATATAAACCTTTTATAACAGAGGTCTGTTCTCAGTTTTGGTCATATGGTATTCTGAAATAGTCAAGTATCTTCTTGAAATTATTCTGTGCCGACAGAAAGGTATCAATCAGATAACCTTTTTCATAAGTCCACTCTTTAAGCCCACGGTAATAGAACATTTTCAGTTCATCTGTTATAATAAACGGGACAATGTTATTGCAAAGACAATCCTTGAACATGATAAGTCTGCCCACACGACCGTTTCCGTCCTGAAAAGGGTGGATCTTTTCAAATTTCTGATGAAAGCCAATGATATCCTCAATACTTTTGGATTTTATCAGATCATATTCACTTATAAGCTTTTTCATTTCCAATGAAACATTTTCAGGCGCAGTTGTTTCCATACCGCCGACCTCATTTGGGAATCGTTTGTAATCGCCGACTGCAAACCAATCTTTGCGGCTGTCTGCCGTGCCGTTTTTCAACGTTCCGTGAAGCTGTTTTATAAACTTCTCCGTAAGCTTTTTATCTGCACTGTCGATTATCATATCAATACACTTGAAATGATTGACTGTCTCGACGATATCGTCCACATTCACTGCCTCATTTTCAAAACCGATAGTATTGGTTTCAAAAATATAGCGTGTCTGGTCGTGGGTAAGCCTGCTTCCCTCAATATGATTTGAATTATAGGTAAGGTCGATTTGCATTTTATGATATATGCCGCCTGAATATTTACTTGCTTTTTCGTTCCTGAGTATTTCAAGAAGTGTTTCGGGAGCCTTTTCTTTAGTATTTTTACGGGCTGGTTTTACAGCATCTTCGGGGATATTCCATGTTTTACCTGTAAGAAACGCACCATCAATACGTCCCGCTGAGCAATAGTTCCTTACGCTTCTTTCGGAAATTCCCCATTTTTCGGCTGTTTGTGAAACTGAAAGATATGCCATATCATCACCTACCGATATTATTATAACACATTATCGGCAAAATATCAACAGCAAAATGCCAAAATTCCTGCAGTTTTTGCCGATAGCGGCATAAAAATAATCCGCAAAAAATGAGAATATCCCCACAAATTCTATGCAAATCCAAAATATTAACCCAAAAGTTACATTTAAATACACCTGTATTCCTGCAAATTTATTGACAAAACAGCGAAAAACCTTTAAAATAGAAGATGTGTTTATATTGAATCGAAAAGAGGAAATCAGGGAATGTTTAAAATAATGGATTCGGACGAAGCAGTAAAGCTCATACATGACGGTGATGTTATCTGCCTGAATTCGTTTGTGGGAATAGAAAATCCCGTAGAGCTTCACGAGGCACTGTACCGCCGATACAAGGCAACAGGCTCGCCTGCTCACCTTACAATAGTATCAAGCGCAGGCTTCGGTGTATGGGACGAGAACCGCAATGCGGAAAGCTACATAAGAGAGGGGGCTGTGGATAAGCTTATCTGCGGCCATTTCGGAGCTATGCTCAGCACAAAGAAGCTGGTGCTGGAGGATAGGTTTGAATCATATAATCTTCCTCTGGGCTGCATTTCCCACGCTATCAGAGCGCAGGCGGGAGGTCTGCCCGGAGCATTATCAAAGGTCGGTCTGGATATTTTCGTTGACCCTCGCCTTGATGGTCCCGGAATCAACAATATATCAAAGGACACATCGCTTGTAAAGCGTGTTGAGGTAGATAACGAGGAATTTCTCTACTATACTCTTCCGAAGCTGAATGTTGCCCTTATCAAGGGAACTGCTGCTGACCGCAAGGGAAACATTTCATTCGATGATATGTATATGTCTGGCGATGCGCTGTCCATCTGCCAGGCGGTAAAAGCAAACCATGGCAAGGTCATAGTTCAGGTTGACAGGATAGTCAGCACACCTGCCCGTCCCCGTAATACCATTATCCCCGGCTGTATGGTCGATGCTATTGTTATGGTCGAGCCTGAGCCTCGTCATGCTGCATATGAGTCCCTTACGGGAAGCTTTGAGATCCCTTATGCCCAGTGGCATGACTGGTACGAGATGCTTGCAGAGCGCACATACACCAAGCATGCAGAAAATCCTGCGGGAAATATTATCGGTAAGCGTGCTTCCATGGAGCTTAAACCCGATGATATCGTAAATATCGGCATAGGCCTCCCCGAAAATGTGGCTCGCTATGCAAGACAGAGCGGAATGCTGGACAGGATAACCCTTACCGTTGAATCTGGAGGCGTAGGCGGCTTCCCTGCTTCGGGAACAGTGTTCGGCGCAATGATAGGCGCTGCTTCCATGAACGATATGGCAAACCAGTTCGACCTTTACGATAACGGCGGTCTTGACATCTGCTTCATGGGCGCTCTTGAAGTGGATCGCTTCGGAAACGTTAATTCTCACCGTGGTCCCGGCGCATTTTCGGGCATAGGCGGATTTGCCAACATCACCGCCAAAACTCCCACGGTAGTTTTCTGCCTCACATTCAATACCAAGGGACTTGATGTTACCGAAAACGGCGAAGAAGTAAAGATAAACAAGAACGGCTCTATTGCAAAGTTTGTGAATAAGATAGATAACATCAGCTTTTCAGCCAAGCGTGCTCATGTCAATAACCAGAATGTTCTGTATGTTACCGAGCGCTGTGTTTTCCGTCTTGAAGATAACGGTCTGAAGCTCATTGAGGTTTACCCCGGCATTGATATGCAGAAGGATATCCTTGATCTGCTGGATTTTGATATTGAGATAGATGAAAAACTTTTGATTAAGTAAAACAAAAATCCATTGTTCGGTTTAAGAACCTGTCTTCATAAGAAATGTGTGCGGATTTTCGAGCATAATTTTGTTGCAGAGTAGGCAAAATTTGCCGAAAAGACGTGCGCATATGCTTGTGAAGACGGGTTCTAAATATCCGACCAATGGATTTTTTATGTAATCTATATTATTTCATGCCGTCCTGAGGGTGAAGAGGGCATTTGCCTGTAAGCTCATAATGGCAGTTGCAGCAGCTGTCGCCGTAGCCAAGAGTGGTGGTGCGCTTGAAGCCGTTGCCCATGTAATAGGATATCATATAATCCACATTGCATATTCCAGGGAGCATTCCCTCTGCACCGAATTTCTTTGCAAAGGCGATGAAGCCGCATTTTGTAATGTCGATCTCGAAGCTGTTGCTGTCGATGTTGCGGTAGCTTATCTCCCAGTCAAATGGGTGAAGTCCGTTTTTCTGGCGCTCCATATGCTTTGCCGCTTTTTTGCGAAAGCCGTTCAGATATGTCTTTCCTGCCATGTGCAGAAATGGCTTTGGAACGGTCAGCAGCATTTTCTCATTCATGAGCCACATAAGCTCGTCCGCCTGCTCGGCTGTCAGCGAAAGCTCCCACATGGTCTTATACCACGCCACATAAGACGGTGCATAGGCATAATTAAATGAAAACACGCTTTCCCCTATATCGGGAGTTTCTTTCAGCACTTCACGGAAAAGCTTATCCGAGCCGCTTTTGAATTTATCCCAGAAATCCCTGCCGTATTTTTCGATTATCATTTTACGGCTTCTCGACATAGTGAGCCAATAAATAAATTTCATCATTTTCAGTTTACCTCGCTGCTTATCTGCTCTATCCAGCTGCAAATGTAATCAAGCACAAGCTTTCCGTTTCCCACATTGCAGTGATTCTGAGCATCCTCCTTGTCGGTGAAAAGACGGAAAGTCAGGCTTTTTACATTTTTCAGCATATTTATCTCTCGTCCCACCATGCGGTAATCAATGAAATGATCCTGATTTGCGCCCACGATGAGCATATCCTGTGTTATCCTGTCGGCAATGGGGGCAATATCGTAAAGCTTCAGCTTTTTGGCATATCCGTATGCGTCCTTTGCCTCGTAGGCGTACATTCCATGCTTTAAGCCCCAGTCGATAACAGGCTCCTTTTTAGCCTTGATGCCGAAAACAAGGTTTATGAGCGGTCTTGCGTGAAGCGCCATAAATATGCGGAAGAGCTTTTGAACAGCAGGCTTCTGCATTCCTACGATAACGTCCTGAAAACATGGGAATACCGACCACGCCACTACCCGCTTTATGCGCTTGTCAAATGCCGCCGCTCTTGGCGCCAGATATCCGCCAAGGGATATGCCGATTATGGTAACGTCGTCAAGCTTGAAATAGTCCAGCACTGCCTTGATGGGCTTTTCCCACTCATGGGTGAAGTGCATTCCCTGTACCCTCATAACTCCGCCCTGTCCGGGGCCCTCAAACATATAGACCTCAAAGCCTTTTTCACGAAGATAAAGTACGGTGAAAAGAAATTCTTCAAAATAGCTGTCGTTTCCGCCGTGGATAAGTATTGTACCCTTGCTTTTGCCTGTAGGAACGGTGTGCATAACAGGAAGCTTTACATTTTCAAAGGGCACGTCAAATTTTTCTATAACAGCATTTTCACCCTCAAAGAAATCCGCATAATACTTATAAAAAAGCTTGGTGGCTTTAAGATAGTATTTTTTCTTGTCAGGGTCGCCGTCATACATAAAAAACTCGCTCATACGGTAATATGCAATGGCATTTTCGGTGCGTTCCTCGCTCATCGCCTTGTCGCCGAGAGCAATAAGCTCACGCTTCCAGTCTGCGCTTACCTTTATCTTTGATGCTATTGGAGCCACGTCCTCAAGCCTGCCGCCGTCCCAGTTGATTACACGGTTCAGCTGATAGTTGAAGTTGCTCTCGCTGTTAAGCTCATATACGCCTTTTTTCAGTTTTACGGGCTGTGTGATATCATATTTTTTCATCGGAACTCCTCCTTAAACTATACCTATGATATCATACTTCCGATGAAAATACTTTCAATTATCTGCTGTTATTCGCTGCCTTTCACAAATTCCGAAAAGGAGATGCCGAACATTCTTTTGCAGGTGGCGGCAAAATGGGATGGAGAATCAAATCCCGCACGCATGGAGGCTTCGGTGATATTTCCATACTTTTGGAAATGGATATACCCCTTGCGCATCTTATCCATGGCAAGATAGCGATGTAGGGATATGCCCACATTTTCTTTGAAAAGATGTGACAGTCTGCTGGGAGAAAGGCAGACCTTTGCGCAAAGCTGGGCTGTTATATCCTCGGGCACTTCGTCCAGCGAGCGCAGATATTCCAGCACCTGTGATATCCTCTCATCACGGAGGGTATTCCCCACGGTGTCAAGCCCCAGAAGCTGAGTTATAAGGCTGTCAGCCTGTGCAGGAGGATTGTTTTTCCATATCTCGCGGAGCTTTTCGACAGTTTCTTTGTCACCACAGAAGTACGGTCTGCCGCACAGATACTGCTTCTGCGCCTCTTCGGCAATGCTGCCTGCGGTATCAAACAGAAAGACCAGCATATCACCCGTTTCGGCATATGCTGTGTGGACTACATCTGAGGCTATGAAAACAGCGTCCGCATCAAAGCTGTCACCCGATACGACACAATGAACAGGGCCGTCCAGACCTGCGATAAAATGGACTGCCAGATGGCTGTGCGGGTCGGGAGTGCGATATTCCGCACGCATCATTATGTGATCGTATCCGAAAACTGTGCTTGTCATCTGTGAACGCCCTTTCATTTTAGTAGTGATTAGTGTTTGCTAATTTTATTATATCACATTTTATTGGATTTGGGAAGATGCAGGCATAAATTTACAGTATTGACAATCTATCCCATACTTGCTATAATCAAATCAGGCAAAATGTCGCATATTCTAAATTTACCGAGGAACAGCCATGAATTTTTTCAGCAATATTGATATACAGTTTGACATTGGCGAGTGCAGGCTCCATGCGGTCAATCTTATCTCGACCCATATTATCCACGACTTTCCCATGCACAGCCACGGCATCGGCTGCTATGAGATACACTACATTTCCGAGGGACACGGCACCCTTATCGCTGACGGCAGGGAGTTTGATATTACCCCCAACACCCTGTTCATCACAGGCCCGCTGGTGCCCCATGCACAGATAACCGATAAAAGCAATCCCATGCTTGAATGGTGTATCTACCTGAGGGCTGACGAGGGTGACGAAAAGGACTATGACAGTCTGATACGGCAATTCCTGGCGCAGAAATTCTGGATAGGTCAGGACAATCAGGAGCTTCTCCCACTGTTCCGCAAGCTTTTTTCTGAGCTTGAAAGCCGTCAGACAGGCTACACCGACATGGTGAAGCTGCTGATATCCGAGGCAGTCATCGACATCACAAGAAATTACATAAGCAGCTCTGCGGAAAACGGAGTTTCCCCCACAAACAGCTTTGAGCGCACAAGCCTTACCATTGAGGAATACTTTCTTTACGAATATCGCACTGCCAGCCTTGAAGAGCTGTCTGAACGGCTGAGGCTCAGCACAAGGCAAACTCAGCGGCTTATAGAAAAATATTATGGCAGCAGCTTCAGCGAAAAGAAAACTCAGGCAAGAATGTCCGCCGCACAGCTGCTTCTTGCTGATGAATGTTTAAGTCTTACGGATATTTCGGAACGACTGGGCTATTCATCTCAGGAATATTTCACTGCCGCTTTTAAAAAATATTACAAAATCTCCCCTGGACGGTTCAGGAAAAGCATGAAATTATAAAAATGTGACATCTGCAATGCTATAAGGTCATCATATACTCTTACTTTAATATTCCGATATCGGTATAATTAAAAGGTAAATCGCTTATTAAGGAGAAGTCACGCTATGATACTTATGGTACTTGTAGTAATATGCTACACCATCACGTCCCTGAACGACAAATACGCCGTCAGCAAGGCGGGAATGAACGGCAGCCAGATGACCTTTGTTATGGCAGCCGCCACATCGTTCTTTATGATATTCACCCTGCCCTTTCTGGACAGAACTTTTGAGATAACTCCCCTTTCTTTTGTGTTCATCTTTCTGCTGCTCATATCAAAGCTGCTGGAATTTCAGATGTCCGCAAGGATACTTGTGGAAATGTCCGCATTTGAGCTGAAAGCATGGCTTGGAATATGTATGTTCATGTCATATTTCACGGATATTATCCTCGGCAATGCAACATTTACAGCCCTGAAAATCCTCTGCGTGGCAATAACCGCCGCAGGTCTTATAATGATAGCAAAAACGGGCAAAAAGAATGTTAACTACAAAAAAATAGTTGTACCCCTGATACTTTATCTCCTTTCCAGATATGGCTACGGTATTGCTGTTACATGGATAAACAAGGTGGGCTGCATTTCGTCGGATATGGTGCTTTTTGCGGCGCTGATAATCCTTGCTGTAATACTTTTCCCCAAGTCAGATATTATCAGCCTTGCAAAAAGAAAGCCCAAGGAAGTAAGCATCGTTGCCCTTGCAAAGATTCCCAACGTTCTGGGACTTATACTTGAAAACGCTGTTATAGCCATAAGCCTGACAAACGACTCATTTATCCAGCCCATGATACTGATAACCATTCTTATTATCGGTATGTTCCAAAATACAGAGCGTCCCACAGGCTGGAACTTAGCGGGAAGCATCATCTGTGCTGTGGGCATACTGGGATTCCAGTTTGCAGGGCTTGTATGATATAACCGCAGTAAGATAACAAAGTCCTCATCACAAAGCCCGAATAAGCAGGCTGAATGATGAGGTCTGTTTTTGTATTATACTATTTCAAAATCATAATCGCCGTGTATGGGAATGAGCTTTGAGTCTATCCGCTCAACATAGCCCCACCTGAGCTGTTCCAGAGAATGCACAAGAGCGTCAATATCCGCAGACCGTCCTTCTGCTTCCATTTCAACGGAGCCGTCGTCCAGATTTTTCACCCAGCCAGATATTCCGTAATTTCTTGCGGTGTAGCACGCTGTGTATCTGAAACCCACGCCCTGAACATTGCCGTGAAATATGAAGTGCTTCCGTATTTTTTCCAATTCTGATTTCCTTTCGTTACGCAAGTATTTCTCTTATTTGTCTGTTCACTATACCGCTGAGCAGATCAAGCCTTTCCTGATCTACGGATATTCCAGGGTGCTGCCTGAAAGCAAATCCTTTAAGATTTTTCAGCTCTGTGCGGATATCATCAGTCAGCAGTCCCCTTGCGGTCGCTATAAAGTCAGAACCGACAGACGGTCTGAGCTTTTTCAAATACCAGTCAACATTTTTGAGCTGGTCATTATCCAGATCAAAGCACAAAGAACGGTTGTTATCAAACACCGGAGCCATTTCGATGATATTCATTGTATCATTGTCCGCAAGCACTCCGAAATTTCCGAGATGCCTGTCAATATTCAGGATAAGACTGTCAAATATGCACATTCGTCTGAAATCATCACCGCTGCCGATATTTTCAAAAAATCCGAGCAGAGACGCAATGCTTTTTCCGCCTGTGATAACTCTGCCTGCCTTTACAAGGCCCATATGTTCATCGGTGAACAGCCTGCACTTGCTGACAAGCCTGCCATGCAGAAAATCCATATCATATGGCACATATTTTTTGCAGATGATCTCAGCCAGCTGTGACGCAAGATATTCCGACAGCGGCTCGATCACAAAGGCAGAACTTCCGCTTTTGCATAGAAATATTTCGTCCGCTTCACGTACCCAACACTTGGCATATGAACCGTCTGTGCCGAATTCGGGTGAAATCGATGAAAAGTCGGTATCGCTTATAGCACCGTCAAATGCGGCATTTGCTATAATTTCATCAAAAGGATTGCTGTACAGCGAAACATCTGCCCATTTAAGGGTGCTGGTCTCTTCCCTGACCCAAAAGGTGTCATTTAGAGAGACCGCATGGGTCACACGGATAAATCCATCTAACTCGGTACATCCGTACCTTTCGAGCAGCTGTTCTATGTGCTTTCTGTGCTTGGGCGCTTTTCTTCTGTCAAGAAAGCTGAAAAGATCGGCATATCCCAAGGGACGCAGCTCTGTAAACCATTCAAGCTCTTTAAGCCGGATTTCGCCAAACTCATCATGTTCACAGCTGAACAAAAGCCACGGAGTGTCCTTATTCATAAGGAGATATGTCATCTTTTCACTTCCTTTTGCGATTTTAATATGATTATAGCATATACGGTAATGGCTGTCAAATGCAGATAAATCTGTCTTTATTTCACCTGAAAGAACTCTATCTGCTCGCCAAGAGGGCCAAAGCAAAAGGCTATCCTTGCACTAAGAGGCTTTTCAGATGGTATTACAATGTCCTTTGGCTCAATAAATACCTCATACCCAGCCTCTCTTACAGCAGCTGCGCACCTGTCAGTATCATTTACGGAGAAAGCAAAGTGACGTATCACACCTGTATCTGCATCGTCTTCCCTGTTTGTGAAAATCTCTATTACTCCGTTTCCCGTGTCAAACATTATGCCGTCTTCCCACACTCGGGTTGTTTCAAGTCCCAGCACATTGCCGTAAAAATCCACTGCTTTGTCATATTCCTGCCCTTTTCTGCATTTGAGCGATACATGATGTATTCCGTTCACAAGATTTTTCATCTGCTTACCTCCAAACATTTGATGTATATAATTATACACCAAATGCGCAGAAATTTCAATTACCGATTGACGTTCATCTGCCCGATATGCTATAATGTCAGTGAATATTAACACGGAGGTTTGCTATGTCTGATTTTGTTAGATTAAAAGCCCCAAGAGGCTGGATAAATGACCCCAACGGATTAATTTATTACAAGGGCGAATATCACCTGTTCTATCAGCATTTTCCCTATGCGCCGATATGGGGCAGAATGCACTGGGGACACGCTGTAAGCAAGGAGCTGATGCACTGGGAGCACAAGGATATCGCACTTTACCCCTCAAAGCCCGATGACCGAAGCGGCTGCTTTTCGGGAAGCGCTGTTGAGCATAACGGCAGGCTGCACATTTTCTACACTGGTGTGAGCTACAAAGAGGAAAATCCGCAGAACATCAACACCTGCATCAATGATGAATTTACTGCCGCACAGATGTCCATAACCTCGGAAAACGGCTATGATTTTGATAATTTGGCGGACAAGTTCACTGTAATACCGCCTATTGAGGATAAAACTGTAGGCTGCAAAAATCATACCCGTGACCCCAAGGTATGGCGTGGCAAGTACGCATGGTACATGGTTCTGGGCAGCACCGCTGACAGAAAAGGACGTCTGCTTTTCTACAAAAGCTCCGATCTTGTTAACTGGGAATACGTGAACTTTGCCGAAAAGGACGGCATGGGCTGGATGTGGGAATGTCCCGATTATTTTGAGACTGACGGAACGGGAGTTATCGTTATATCCCCTCTTGGCTTTCTGAAAGACGAAAAGCCTTATGATGCTGTTACGATATGCGCCCTTGCCGATTTTGACGAAGCAAACTGTAAAATGGATATTGCGGACAAATGGCAGCTTTTTGACTGCGGCGAGGATCTTTATGCCCCGCAAAGCACTGCTGACGAAAACGGCCGCCGTGTTATCATAGCATGGGCACGTATGCCCGAGCCTTTTGCCAAAAACCGCAGAGGAATGTTCTGTATCCCTCGCATTGTTGAAGTGCGGAACGGTCACATATATTTCCGTCCCCACCCCAATGCCGAAAGGCTTTTCACTCAAAAGATAACCTCTCCCTCAGAAGCAGGTGCGGACGGATATAAGCTCAGTCTTGATATGGATAACGGCGAAAAGGTAAACATCGGCGGATACAAGCTATCACGGAAAAATGACATTATTACCGCTGACCGCTCCGATGTTTTTGCAGGTCACAGTGAGATAAAATGCGTATTTCACACTCCTGAGATCAAGGAGGGCTGTCATCTTGATATTTACGTTGACCCAAATCTTATCGAAGTGTATGTAAACAATGGCGAATACGTGCTGACAAACACTGTTTACGGTTTATCGGACGAAATATCCGCCCAAAGCTATGAGCTGTACGCTGCCGCAGATTAAAAAATACAAAGCCCGCCAAAATATCTTGACGGGCTTTGCTGTTATTATAATGTGGTTATTTTAAGACTGTCCTCAGGCTCGGGAGAATAGCCGTTGTCGGAATAAAGCTCATATGTGCTGCCGTCATAGCCCAGCAGTCTGAGAGCTGACATATCAATCTGAGAGGTATTGTCTGCCGCTGCTCCGAAAGGTATTGCCTTGCCCTTGCGGATAAAGAAAACAAGGGTATCAAGGGGAACTTCAACATAATGATGACCTGCGGGAAGTACAGCGGCGGTATAGTCGCTTACGGACTTCATGCTTATCATCATCATCTCTTCAGGGAGATATACATATCTGCCCTGTGCGTTCTGCTTGTAAATGGGTGCTATCATAAGCTCATTGCCAAGGAACAGCTGATCTTCTGCCTGCTTTGCCGTGTTATCCTCGGGGAAATCGAATGCCAAAGGTCTGAACATCATTTCATCATTCAGCGCTGCCTTTAAAAACTCGCTGTAAAGGTATGGGATAAGTGCATATCTTATCTTTATCATTTCGGCTGCGGAAGCGATGTTATCGAACTGATAAAGCTCCTGCAAGCGTGTTCCGTCTGCTGAGTGATTGCGGAAAAGCGGTGTGAACAGCGAATACTGGAGCCAGCGGAGCATAAGGTCTTCGGTGGTATCGCAGCCAAATCCGCCTGTATCGGAGCCTGTGAAAAGGAAGCCTGCCATATTGAGTGCAGGAAGCTGCTGCATTGACTGGAGAATATGCGACCACCAAGACTTGTTATCGCCCTGCCATATTCCGCCGTAGCGGTGTGCGCCGATGTAGGAGGAACGTGAGAAGAACAGTGTACGCTTATGGGGGCATATCTTTCTGAGAGCTTCGTTGGCGGAGCGGGTCATATTCATGCCGTAAAGATTATGTACCTCGCTGTGCTTTACCATTTTGCCATTAACATTATGGTAGAATTTGTCATAATCACCCTTGTTGCCGTTAAGTCCCGCAACCATTCCTGTGAATGCAAAATACTCGTTGATGCCCATGTTGCCCGAAGTAAGTTTTTTTATCTCATTGCAGGTATCGGCAAGCCTGTCCTCGGTGTAGAAGATGGCAGGCTCATTCATATCGTTCCAGAAGCCCTCTATGCCAAGGTCTGTGAGAGCCGCATATTTTCTGCCGAACCAGTCTCTTGCCTCGGGCTGGAGGAAATCGGGAAAATGAACTCTTCCGGGCCATACTGCACCCACAAAATCCTTACCCTCGGCGTTCTTGCAGAAACAGTTGTTTTTCACACCCTCCTCGTAAACGTCATAGCCGTCCTCTATCTTAACGCCTGCGTCGATTATGGGAACAAGATGTATGCCCTGCAACTTCATATCGTCAGAAAGCTTTTTAAGGTCAGGGAAGCGCTCCTTATCAACGGTGAAATCCTTGTAGCGCTCCATATAGTCGATATCCAGATAAATGCTGTCGAGGGGAACGCCTGCTTCCTTGTATTTTTCGGCAACGGTGCGGATATCCTGCTCATTCCTGTAGCCCCAGCGGCTCTGACCGTATCCGAAAGCCCAGAAAGGCGGGATATAGCTCCTGCCGATAAGCTGCCTGAACTGCTTTACGATGTCCTTTTCGTTTTCGCCTGTGATGATATATACGTTAATGTCATTCTTTTCGGGCTTTATCTGCATAAGGCTTCTTTTGGTGTAGCCGATGTCAAACTCCATTCTGCCGGCATAATCGAAAAATGCACCGAAGGTCTGCTTTCCGCAGATGATTATAAAGTTGTGAGAGCCGTAAAGCGAACGGGTATCCTCGTGATGATTGGGATTATCGTAGTTCCAGCTCACATACTGCCAGCCTCTTTTGTTGATGCCACGTATCTGCTCGCCCAGACCATATACGATATCGTCCTCGGAAAGAGCGTATGTGAACACTCCGTCTTTGACATCAAAATAAGGGAGCTTATCCTCTGATTTTTCTATATCCTTAACAACAGCGTCAGTGAAAAAGGGGTCTCCGTAAACATATTTTTTTATCATTTCAGCACGTCCTTTAAAATTTACGTTGATGTTTTATTCTTCTTATGATATAATACTATAAAACAGCTTTGTAATCTATTGATATTCTACCATTTACTGATACTATCCTACTTTTTCGGAGGCGGCAGCATGAATAATATAAGCTCAAAGGAAAATCGGATACACTCTTCCGATATAAAGCCGTTCAGCTACTACAAATGTTCTATTCCCGATTATTTCAACTGCGTTCCCATGCACTGGCACAGCGAGTTTGAGCTGAGCTTTGTCCGTGAAGGCTCGGCACAGTTTATCTGCGGGGAGGAAAAATTCACATCGCAGGCTGGAGATATAATCATAACCCTGCCGAATGTGCTCCACTCCATTTATCCATGTCCCCACATCACACAGGTGTATGATACTATCGTATTCAGCAGCGACATTTTCGGCAGCTCCGACTCCGACAGATATGTCACAGAATGTATAAAGCCGCTGATAAACGGAAGTATGCGGATACAGACTCACATTACCCCCGAGCATCATTATTACAGCGAGCTTGAAAAAATAACAGGCAACATTTTTTCCTGCGCTGTGGGCGACACACCATCGCTGGATATGCTGCTGAGAAGTGAGCTTATACGGCTTTTCTGGCTGCTGGAGACTGAGGCGGAAAGCGACCCCGATTACAGCGAATCGGGAAGCGTTATCCGTCCCGCCCTTGAATATATCGCAAAGAATTACAACGATGTTATCACCATAAAGCAGCTTGCCGCCACGGTTCACCTGAGCGAAAGCTATTTTATGAATCGCTTTCATGACCATGTGGGACTGAGCGCAATGGAATACATCTCGCATTTCAGGATAGACAAGGCGTGCAAGGCGCTCCGCAGCAGCGATAAGGACGTTCTGGAGATCGCCTTTGACTGCGGCTTCCGCAACATATCCAACTTCAACAGGCAATTCAGGAGGATAATCGGCTGTTCCCCTACAGAATTCAGGAACAGAATTACGGAATTTCCGTAACAGATTATTTTATAGTCACATCATTTTCCGCTTTGTTACTTCCGTATGTACAGTCGATTTGCTTATGCCGAATTTTTTTGCGGCAGCACGCACCGTTGACCTTGTTTCTATTATGTACTCCCCTAATATTACAGGACGTTCCTTTTGTTCATCGTAGCTTATCATGCTGACAACAGCCCCCATTCAAATTTTGGCGTTATAACATATTTATGCGCTTTTAAGAGGGGTAATGACATTTTATACTAAGAGCCAATTAAAAGCTATACAAAAAATCGAGCATGATCTTGCGTATATGGATTATGCGATGATTTTTTGTATATAGTTTTATTGGGGATTAGTATTATTCTCACCAAAAAATCAAAATAACACAAAACGGCTCCCATGTTTGTCGCATGGGAGCCGCAGCTATTTATTCAGCCGATGTATCATCGAGCTTGACGGAATATTTGTAGATAAGTGCGGAAAGAACAGCGGTTATTACCTCGGTTATCCAGAATGCGTGCCATACGCCGTCAGGTCCTGTCAGTCTGCTGAGGATAAACGCCAGAGGCAGGATTATCACGATATACCTGAGCAGTGAGATAAGCAGTGACGGAACACCTTTGCCAAGCCCTTCAAGTGCTCCCGATGCCGCAACGGACACGCTTGAAATTATAAAGCCTATGGATATGACACGAAGCGCAGTCTCGCCTATCTTTACAGTCTCGGGATTTTCGGTGAAAAGCCCAATAAGCTGCGAGGGAACAGCAAGGCATATTACAGTTCCCAGTGCCATTATAACGGCACACATGGCAAGGACAACATTATAGATCCGCTTCACACGCTTGTATTCCTTTGCGCCGTAGTTGAAGCCGATAACAGGCCTCATTCCCTGAATAACGCCGTTTGCGGGGAGATAAAGGAAAGTCTGGAGCTTGTAATATATGCCCAGAACCAGCACATAGCTCTGCGAATACACCGCAAGGATAGCATTCAGGGCGGAGATGAGCAGCGAGGGCAGCGCAAGATTAAGGGTAGCGGGAATGCCTACGGAATACATTCTTCCGATAATATGACCGTCGGGCTTTGGCTGCCTCAGGTCTATTTTTACAGGCATCTGTCTGACACGGTAGGTTATGATGTAGATAGCAAGGGTCAGCAGCTGACCTGCTCCTGTGGCAATGGCGGCACCTCTCATGCCAAGCTTCGGGAAAAATCCGATACCGAAAATAAGCATCGGGTCAAGGATAATATTTGCAATACAGCCGCATAGCATACTTGTCATAGTTACCTTCATCATGCCCACGGACTGAAATATCTTTTCAAGGGAAATTCCCAGCATTATAACGGGTGCAAAGGAAAATGCAATGACAGAGTACTGTATTCCCAGCTCTATGACGCTTTCATCGTCAGTAAACATTCGCAGGAAATATGGCATTGCGATAATGCTTGCCGCCATAAGCACTATTCCGTGAACGGCTGCGAGGATAAGCCCCTGAGAAGCAGCGGTATCCGCTTTCTTGGTGTCTCCTCCGCCGAGAAATATGGAAATAACGGCATTTATTCCTATGCCAAATCCTATAGCTACCGCATTTATGAAATTTTGTATAGGAAACACCAGCGAAAGGGCTGTCATGGCGTTCTCGCCTATCTTTGCCACAAAAAAGCTGTCGATGATATTATACAGGGAATTTACCAGCATTGATATGACCATGGGCAGCGACATGGACAGTATCAGCGGAAAAACAGGCTTTAGCTTCATAAAGTCGTTGTTCATAAAATACTCCTTATCAATAAACATAAAAAAGCCACACAACTGAATCAAGTTGTGTGGCGAAAAGGTGACATTGTCCGGAAAAATCCACTACAGGTTTTACAAATGATATTTTAGCATATTGCCACCTGTTTGTCAATGAATTTTCTGAAAAGTATGTCTTAAAGAGCGTAATTTCGTGCGATGATGTACGCCATATATGCGCCGTAAAGCACTGCCAGCGTAATGCCCTCCGCACGGGACATTTTCTTTCCCGTAATGTACCATACATAGGACACTATGCTTACTCCCACAAGGATAAATCCGTCGATAATAGAATCCTTTGTTACCGATATTGGGGTGATAACGCCTGAAATTCCCAGAATGGCAAGGACATTGAAAATGTTGGAACCTACAACATTTCCCACTGCCATATCGTTCTCGCCCTTGCGTGCGGCGGTTATGGAAGTCACAAGCTCAGGGAGACTGGTTCCCACGGCGCAGATAGTAAGACCTACCAGAGTTTCGCTCATGCCTGCTTTCATTGCAATAAGCTTTGCGTGCTCGACCACAAGATTTCCTCCGAGGACAATTCCCGCAACTCCGCCGATAAGGCTCATGGCGCACACGATGGGAGAAAAATCAGCGGGCACAGCCGTATCATCAGTGTTTGACGCTTCCTTTTTGGCAATTCTCACGGACACTATCATATAAGCTGCAAATGCAATAAGAAATACTGCCGCTTCAAGCCTGCTGAGCGTTCCGTCAAGAAGGAACAGCACAAACACCAGCGCTGCCGCAGCAGCAATGGGATAATCACGCTTTGCAACGCTGTCGTTGGTGGCAATGGGCTTGATAGCGGAGCATATTCCAAGGACAACCATTATATTAAAAAGGTTGGAGCCGATAACATTGCTGACAGCAAGGGAGTTGGAACCTCCGACAGCTGCGGAGATGCTTACCGCCAGCTCAGGTGCGCTTGTACCCATGGCAACAATCGTAAGACCCACGATAAGCGAGGGGATCTTCATTTTCGCCGCCAGAGAGGAGCTTCCGTCAACGAAATAGTCAGCGCCCTTTATAAGCAGGAAAAATCCGCCTATCAGCATGATTATGCTTATGATGACCGACTGGGGCAGCGCAGCAAAATAGCTGAATATTATTGCGACTGCAAGTATTATGGTGTAGATAATGTTCTTTCTGTTCATTTGAAAAGTTCCTTCTTTACATTTGGATTAAGATATTGTCCGTGCCTTTCTGTTTTGCTGCCATACTGAACGGCAAACTTAGGGCAGCTGTGGAGACACCGCAGACAGGCTGTGCATTTATCCTTGACCCATACAGGCTTATTGTTCTTCATACTTATCGCCTGCACAGGGCATCTTTTTGCGCACAGACCGCAGCCTATACAGCTGTCTTTCACCCTGAAATGCCTAGTCTGCCGCATACTGTTATAGTATTTATCCGTAAAAAATGTGACTGCATTGGGGCATGACAAGCGCATATGATTGCCCGTGACTTTATTTCTGATATCATCTGTAACCTTAGCAAGTTCTTTTTCCGACTGAGCAAGCCGACTTTCTACCTTTTCCTTATCACTTAGATCAAACCACGGAGTCCATGTATCGGTCATTCTGATACTGAACCGTGCATTAAGCGTTATGCCATGCTTTTTTAGTATGCGGTCAGACTGTGCTCCCACTGCTCCGGGAGTTGTGCCGTAGGTTGCGACAACGAAAGCATATTGTCCGCTATAGTTCTCTATGAAAATATTTTCTAAAAACTCACGGACATTTATGGGAAGCTCCCACGCATATGTGGGGACAACAATGCCGAGCATTTCATTTTGTGTTAGCTGTATTTTTCCGCAGTGCTTTTCTATTGAAACTGCCATATCTCCTATATCGTGTGCGATATGCTCAGCCACGTATCTGCAGTTGCCTGTTGCCGAAAAGTATAGTATCAAAATATCACCGCCGTTTTTATACAAAATATGATATAAACATATTTTACCATAGATAGCTGAAAAAATCAACAGGAATTAAAATATGTTGATTGTATTCAAATTGTATATAAATATCATTGACATATCATGTTTTTTAATGTATAATAAACACAAAACAAGTCATTTATTGCAGGATGGTGAACTATAATGTCTAATACTTCTGATAAAAGAACTAACAAGATTAAATTTAGTTTTATAGGTTTAATAATAGCTACACTCATAATTATAATTTTAATATTGGTTTTCTTGATTTTTAGCCAGAACCACAAAAAAGCTGCTCCTGCTGATTCCGGCAATGTTATTGATGCAATATCCGATTCAATCGATAATGCGATTATGGGAGAAGAAGGATCTGTCTATACCATTTCAGAAGGAACAATTCATGAAATTCTTGAAATAAATAAACTTTCCACTATAGAATACACATATATATCAATCGCAAAAGCGTATGTTGATGATACAATCGAAGACGAGGCAGAAAAAAATAATTCAAAGAATATTCGATACTGGGTTTGCTACAATGGAACAATTACAGCTGGAATCGAATTTGATAAATTAGATATTTCAGTTGACGAAACGAATAATATAATAAACATTATTGTACCAGAAGCACAGATTCTTTCAACAAATGTCAACATCTCTGATGTACCTTTGGAATACATATTTACTTCCGATAAGTATAAAACTGAAACAGTAAATAGTGAAGCTTATTCATTAGCTTGTGCAGATTTAAAGCAAAAATCTGAAAGTGATACTGAAATTCTTGATCTAGCTAAAGAAAATGCTATCTCAGCAATACGTGCTTTGCTTGAACCTTGGATAAACCAACTTGATGACCAGTACACCATTGAAATAAAATGATATAGATGAGGGAAAACAATGAAAAAAATAATTTATATAACATTTCTTTCTGCACTTTTGCTAACTTCATGCAGTAAAGAACCTAGCATTGCAACATCAGCTGAAGTATCAGAACCAATTTCAGTATCAGAAGAAACTACAACTGAAACAAGTGTAATATCGGATAATAAGCCTGAACCTGAACTTATGCAAATACGCAATATATGCAAATTAGCCACAATAAAATGTTGTTATAATAACGTGGCTAAAAGTGTAAAAAGTAAAGGAACAGGACCGTCTCATTGGCTTGAAAAAGATCGAATATTTTGGATAGAATATAGCGGTGAAGCTGAAATAGGAATAGATATGTCTGAAGTAAAAATGGAATTAAGTGATAATGATATCACTATTACTATACCTAAAGCTCAGATACTAACTATTACTGTTAAGCCTGAATCTTATACTGACGATTCATATGTTATCAGTCCCGATGGTATTAACAAAAATCCAATTTTACCGGAAGAACAAGCAGCTGCAATAAAATCGGCACAAGATGATATGAAAGAATCTGTACTTAATAATAAATCATTACTTATATCTGCACAGGATAGAGCAAAACAGCTCATTGAAAATTACATTAACCAAATAGGCGAAATTTCTGACACTACTTACAATATTACATGGAATTATGATGAGTAAATTAAATATGATAAGCAATCTCAGCCTAGTAATTATGCACAACCTGCCCTTGACTTTTTGCTTCCAATATGTTAAAATAATTCAAAAGCCTATCATTATATTGCTGTTACAAAGGAGAATGTTACATGGATAACAAGTACAAGGGAACCAAGACCGAGCTTAATCTTCAGGCAGCATTTGCAGGTGAATCGCAGGCAAGGAACAAATACACATATTTTGCTTCAAAGGCTAAGAAAGAGGGCTTTGAGCAGATAGCTGCCCTTTTCCTCAAGACTGCTGACAATGAAAAGGAACACGCAAAGATGTGGTTCAAGGAGCTTAACGGCATCGGAAACACTGCCGAAAATCTCAGCGCTGCCGCTGACGGCGAGAACTGCGAGTGGACAGATATGTACGAGGAGTTTGCCAAGACCGCCGAGGAAGAGGGCTTTACAGAGCTTGCCGCAAAGTTCAGAGCTGTAGGCGCTATTGAAAAGCATCACGAGGAGCGCTACCGTGCACTGCTTAAAAATGTGGAGACTTCCCAGGTATTTGAAAAGAGCACTGTCAAGGTATGGGAATGCCGCAACTGCGGTCACATCGTTGTTGGAACCAAGGCTCCCGATGTATGTCCCGTATGCAATCACCCTCAGAGCTATTTTGAGATAAGCGAAGAAAACTATTGATAAATACATACAATCACAAAAAACACGGATACTGCCGCAAATAACAGTATCCGTGTTTTTTTATTTGTTTATCCGATAAAGCATACAAGGTCTGCCGCCTGTTTCATAGTTCATATTGCCCGAGATAGTGCCTTTTTCAAGGAGAAAATTTAAATATCTGCGGACCGTAACTCGTGAAAGCCCCACCTTGTCTGCGATCTCCTCGCCTGTGAAATCCGTATCGGGATTTCGTTCAAGAAAGTTGTGCACCGTTTCAAGGGTCTGATCCTGTATTCCCTTAGGAAGCTGCTCAATGGTCTTTGAGGAACCGCTGTTAAGCATGGCATCAATATGCTGCTGGCTGAACTGCTCCAGATCGTGGAATGCGTCCTGTCTGCTGAGGAATTTTTCCAATGCCTGCTGAAATCTTGCACTTGAAAAGGGCTTGATAAGGTAATCTACAACACCAAGCCTTACCGCTTCCTCAATGGCTGCGCTGTCGTTGGCGGCTGTTACCATTATTACCGCCAGCGGAAGATTTTTCTCCCTTATCCTGCGCAGCACTTCAATGCCCGTGGTCTTTGGCATATACACATCAAGAATAACAAGCTGAACATTGTTTGCCGTCAGGTAAGCCAGCGCCGCATCACCGTCACGGCACACGGAGGCTACATGAAAATGCTTGTTTTCGGTCACATACTGCTTGTTTATCATGGCGACCATAGGGTCATCTTCAACTATCACGACCTCATACATTGCTGCCGCCTCCTTCATCTGTAAGTGTTACGGTAAAGGACGTGCCAACGCCCTCCTCCGACTCAACGGAAATGGTTCCGTTATGCTTTTCGATAAGCTGCTTTATAAGGTGAAGCCCGGTTCCCCTGCCGTCACCCTTTGTGGAAAAGCCGTTTTCAAAAATCTTTTCTCTGTTCTCTTCCGATATGCCGTTGCCCGTATCATCAACAGTGATTATCATTGCATGGGGTTTTGTGAAGATGCCAACGGTAAGCTCCTTGGGAAGCTCATTTTTCTCGTTGAGCGAATCCATGGCGTTTTCCGTAAGATTGCCGATAATGGTTATCAGGTCGCCCGACGGCAGAGAGATATCATTGCGTGAAAGCCTGCTGCCGCCCTCCAGCGTGAACTTGATATTAAGCTCTGCTGCTCTGGAATACTTGCCGATAAGCAGCGCTGCCACTGACGGGTCATCAATATTTTTCATTATACTATGTATGACAGTCTGCTGGATAGAGGTTATATTGGTTATGTACTCGCAGGCTTCGTTTGTGCGCCCCATCTGGATAAGCCCCAGGATAACATGGAGCTTATTTGTGAAGTCATGGTTGTTTGCCCTCATTGATTCCACAAGGTATTTAACGCCCGAAAGATCCTCCATAAGCTTTGTGAACTCGGTTCGGTCACGGAGAATGCAAAGTCCGCCTGAGGTGCTGTCACCTTCTGTTATGGGCACATAGTCGGCTATGATATCCGAGCCGCTGTCGGAATGAACGGAAAAGCCCGATATCTTTTCGCCTGAGGACATTATAGTTCCCGTCATCATTTCGGGTATTGCCCGGGAAATATTCAGCTTATCGTCGCTGTCGCCAATGCCGAGCATTTTCTTTGCGGCGCAGTTTATGTAAACCACAGAACCGTCCTTTTCAAAGGCGAGAAGTCCCTCTTCCAGTGATTCAAGCACATTGTCACGCACGGTGAACATAGCGCTGAAAATATCAGGCTCATAGCCCTTGAGGATACGCTTTATCCTGTCGGAAAGCTGTCTTGACAACGCTATAGCCAGTGTGATGACCGCAGCCGCACACACTGTATGAAGGATTATTATGCTTATTACTGTTTTTCTGATATTCTGGGTCAGCATTACCGCAAGGACAAATCCCACATAATTTCCGCTGTCGTCATAAATCGCAGCATATGCACGCCTCTGTGCGCCCGAGGGACCTGTATCGGAGGTGACATAGAAAATGTCGCTGACGGTAAAATCGGGTATCGTGCCGTCATAAACAGTGCCGATAAGCTCATGATTTGTGTGGTAGATACGCCTGTTATCCGAGCTTATGACAGAAATGACATCAATATTTGTAAGGGAGCTTTTAAGCGAGTCGAGGTAGCTTTCGGTCATATTGCCGTCAATGCTGCCGTCGGTAAGCTTATCACGGATTATTTGTGACTGAGCCACCGCCTGGGCGATATTTTCAAGGTTCTGGTCAAGCCTTGTTCTGTCCGTATATATGCTTACTATTATGCTGATTATTGTAATAAGTACAGTCATCACCGATACAAGTATGAGCAGTGTATCGAGTATCTGCCGCTGTATGGTGCCTGTCTGGGCGCTGCGGCGCTGTCTGCTGTTCATTCATATGACCGCCTTTCAGGTGTATTGTAAATATTATAACACATAAAAACATTTTTGAAAAGGGAATATGCAGATAAAAAGGACTTTTGAAAGTAATGTAAATAAGGCGTTTTGCCGAATAATGGCTATATTCCGTGATTTGTGACGATTTTACTTTTTTAAGTAATTTCAGCCGAGGATAAGAAAAATGCGTTGATAACTTACCGATCATTGATTTTTATTCCCATTGGAGTTAGAATAGAAACAACAAAGAAACCAATACCGAAAGGAAAGAAAAGAAATGAATACTTTTGCAAGCTTAATGGAAATGATGATGGTCGTATGCTTCGGAATCTCATGGCCCCTTAACATTATCAAGGCATGGAGATCCCGTTCAGCTAAGGGAATAAGCCTTCCCTTCTACTTCTTCATCTGGATCGGATATGTTTTCGCATTCGTCGGCAAGTTTGTTCTTATCGCAGCAAACGCTCCCCAGCCCTGGTACGAAACAGTTCACTGGTATGTAATGTTCTTCTACGTACTTAACATCGCAATGGTAACTACAGGCATCGGCATCTACTTCAGAAACAAGCACCTGGATAAGAAGACCGTTGGCGTAAATAAGCTTGCGGCTGTAACCGAATAAATCTTAACTACAAAATAATCATAGGAGGATACTATTATGGAAAACGCTGTTGGAAAAAGCCTTATGGCACCCCTTGGAACAGGCAGAATTTCTTTTATAAACAGAAAAGCTGAGGCAGCTGAAAAGACAGCTTATATCGCAAAGGTTTACGAAAGAGAAGCTGAAGAATACATGAAGCTCAATGAGCTTGCCGTAAGCAACGGCGTTGTCATGATAGGCTCCACCTTTGCAAAGGATATCCCCGTAGGTGAGCTGAGACAGGCATTTGAGCTTGACTTCAACATCTACAACCGCAGCTTTACCGATCTTTCCGTATTTGATGCAGAACCCGTTCTCATCAACTGCGTTGAGACACTTGCTCCTTCCAAGATCGTTCTCCAGCTTGGTGAGACTGACCTTGAAAGAGGTTTCAAAACAATTCCCGAGATCATTGCAGAATACACAAATGTTGTAAAGGCTCTCAAGAAGAGAAACCGTTTCACAGACATCGTTATCGTTTCCGTATGCGAGACAGGCAACGGCACTCAGCCCGCTGAGTTCAACGCACAGCTGGAAAAGATGGCTAAGAAGCTTGGCTGCAAATATGCAGACATCACCTCCGCTTCTGCTGACCGTATGCCCTGCGTAAAGGCATTCAGCCTGCTCAAGAGATTTATGCGCAGCCAGCTCACATTTACCGATGCAATGACAATGGTAAATTATTAAGCAACTTTCCCAAACCAATTCCAACTTCCTTCATATATAAAAGCCCTCAGAAAAGAAAGCAGGTTCTGAGGGCTTTTTATTGCTTTTTTACGACAGTTATGCTATAATATCAGTAATTCGGACGTGTAAGGAGCGCTTTTATGAAAAAATCTGTGTTTTATCATCACATGGCAGAGGCTGCCTCTCAGAAAGGCATGGCAATACAGGATATTATCAGGCAGGTACATTCTCTCGGTATCGGCTGGGCAGAGGTTGATCTTGCCGACCTTAAAAGGGATAATTCTATTGCGGATATACTGAAAAATGAGGGCATGGGAATATCATCTATCTACGGATTTTATGATTTTGGCAGCTCACAGAATGGCTCCGCAGGCTTTGAGCACGTTCAGCTTGCAAAAAAGCTCGGCTGTGAAAAAGTAATGATAATTCCGGGCTTTTACGCCTCCGATGACAAGGCACAGAGTGAGAATGAGCGAAAGAAAATGCTTGCCGCTATGAAGCAAATGTGCGAATATGCGCAGTCAGAGGGTATAATTCCCACTATCGAGGATTTTGACGACTGCAAAAGCCCTATTGCAACGGCGGAGCAGATGATGTGGTTTGCAGAACGCATACCTCAGCTGATGATAACCTTTGACACAGGCAATTTTATGTACAGCGGTCAGTCTGAGCTTGATGCCTTTGAACTGCTGAAAGACAGGATAGTCCACGTTCACTGCAAAGACCGTTCACTTATCGAAAAGCCCCAATGCGAAATGAAAATGACCGTTGACGGCAAGGCAATGTATCCTGCTCCCGTGGGCAGCGGCTGCATAAAAATGAAAGAGATAATAGCCTCTCTTGAAGCACGGGGATATGACGGCATTTACACCATTGAGCACTTTGGTGCGGAAGACCAGCTTATGTACATTAAACGATCGGCAGAATTTTTAGATGGAGTGATCTGATGACAAAAAAGAAAAAGGCAGTGGCAATAGTTTTATCCGCTGTGGCAGCTGTTATAGTGCTGACATTGCTGTATGATATGATTTTTCCCAAACTTTATGTCAGGGCAAAATATCCCGATATGACCGTTACAGCTATCGAAAAGGAAAAAGGCTCATGGTCACTTTTCGGCATAAGTGACCCCGAAATGCGTTACCTTTATTACAAAATGTATGACCCGAAAAATGATCTCAGCTTTACGCAGCAGTTCAGCTACAGCATATTTTTGCCCGTTTATTCCGCAGGCGCTGACCAATACGAAGAAACGCTAAGGAAGCATAATATCAGCATAATGGCAGAAGAGGGCTTCAGAGAAATCGCAGATGAATTCTGCTCTGATTACATTTTTATGGATAATCCCTTTAACGGCGAGGATCACACAGGCTATCTGCTTTTTATAAACGAGCGTGACCCAAAGCTCATAAAGGCGCTGGCTGACAGCCTTGACGGATATGTGGAAGATTTTTTCAGAAAGAAGCAATACGATTACATCACTTACAGCATATACATCTGCACGGATGATGAGACTTATGAAAAGCTGAAAGCTGCGTCAACTAAGGGCGATTTTTCCGCAGGCTTTATTGGTCAGGCGCATTTTACCGATATTATCCCCCAAATGCTTGACTGCAAAGCTACTCGCATAACTGCCGCCAATGACGGCTTTTCGGAGCGAATATTTACCGATATGGGGGATAAATCGGACGACGAATATCAACCACCCGAAAGCTTTGACACGGTGATGTTCTGGTACGACAGCGAGCCGAATGCGGCTTACAGCGGTCATTTTTACCTTTTCGGACTTGATTTTAACGGAGGAAATAACTGATGATAAGAGTTACAGTATGGAACGAATATGTTCACGAACATGAATTTGAGAGCATTGCAAAGGTATATCCCAAGGGAATACACGGCTGCATTGCGGATTTTCTCGGTGTGGAGGATGATATCACTGTCACCTGCGCCACCCTTGATATGGTAAATCAGGGAATAAGCGAGGAGTTGCTGAAAAATACCGACGTGCTTATCTGGTGGAGCCACGCCCGTCAGGAGGACATCACAGATGAAAATGTAAAGCTCATACAGAATAATGTGCTTCAGGGCATGGGCTTTATAGGTCTGCACTCCGCCCATTTCAGCAAGCCGATGAAGGCTCTGCTCGGCACCAGCATGACCCTTAAATGGAGAAATGACGACAGCGAAAAGCTGTGGTGCACTGCTCCCTATCACCCTATTGCTCAGGGCATTGACAGCTGCATAGATATCCCCACAGAAGAGATGTACGGCGAGTTTTTCGATATTCCGAAGCCCGATGATGTGGTCTTTACAGGCTGGTTCAAGGGCGGAGAGGTGTTCCGCAGCGGCTGCACCTTTACCCGTGGCATGGGCAAGATATTTTATTTCCAGCCGGGACATGAGGAATATCCCATATACCATATGCCGCAGATACAAAGGATCATCACCAATGCGGTAAGGTGGGCTGCTCCCACGTCAAGGCTCGGTGAACCGCCTCAGTGCGTAAATCAGCTGCTGTGATAATATATAAGAACCCGTCTTCACAAGCATATGCGCACGTCTTTTCGGCAAATTTTGCCGCAGACTGCGTTAAAAATCCTTGCCGGGCGAAAGCCCGCCTGCGGATTTTTGCCTACTCTGCAACAAAATTATGCTCGAAAATCCGCACACATTTCTTATGAAGACAGGTTCTAATTCAATATATATAATTCAAAAGGCTTCCGATATCATTTCCGGAAGCCTTTTTGTTATAGTCTTTGTCCGCTGCGAAACTGTTTGGGAGTCAGTCCCGACTTCTGCTTGAATGTTTTTATAAGGTGGCTGCAATCGGAAAAGCCTGTTTCCTGACTTATATAGGTGAGGTCAAAATCGGTAAAGAGCAGAAATTCTCTTGCCTTGATGTATCGCAGCTCCTCCATATATTCCTTGCAGGTCTTGCCGTATATCCGCAGGAATTTCTTGGCAAAATTGGAATAGCTCATACGGCACATATCCGAAATGTCAGTGACCTTTATGCCCTTGCCAAGATTTTCTTCAATATACTCGGTTATGTTGTAGATATCGTAAACGCCGTCGTCCGCAAAGACCTCGCTGTCGATAGTAAATTTGCTTTCCTGCCACAGCCTCAGCACACCCACCAACAGACAGGATATATCCGAGCGGATAATATCGTTATAGCCGTAACGCCGCACCTGCATTTCTTTTATGCAGTTTTCAAATATGCGTGATGCTTCTATTGCTTCGGTCTGGGCATTGCCAAAATATATGCTCATTCCACGCTGCTCCGCAAAGCTGAAAATGCTCCTGAACTTGGGGGCGTAGTCAGCGGTCATATTTATACAATTTATATCAAGCTTGATAACGCCGTATCTCAGATCATCGGGCGAGTCGGAGGATATGGAATGAACGGCTTTGGGGTGAAAAAGTGCCATGTCTCCCCTGCCTGCTGATATGACCGTACTGCCTGAACGCACCTCAGCATGGCCCTCAAATATGTAGATTATCTCCATAAAATAATGCCAGTGGGGCTTTATGGGGAAGCTGCATCTTGAACCGTAATCCATAAAGCATTCTATCGGCGAATTAAGACTGTCGCATTTTTCATAAAGAGTATTCATGTCATTTCCCCCTGTGATAGATTTTTACAACTTTAAGATGTATATATTATATCATTTCCAAAATTAAAATGCTACACTTTGTAATAAATTTTTTTGAAAGCTTTACGCTTTGGAAAAGAGGTATTTATGAAAAAGGCAGCTATTTTTACAGATCTTATAGGATATGAAGCTATCGGCAGGAAAACTGCTGTTTTAACATCTCAAGCACAGGATTTTACACTTAACGATATAAACGGAAACAGCGTGTTTGCAGGAAAAGTGACACATTTCGGCGTGGATAAGCTTTCGGGCGATGATGTTTATATCGCTGATTTCTCCGGCTTTGAGGACGAGGGCGAATATTACATCACTGCCGACAATGGTGCTGTTTCCGAGCGTTTTTTCATCGGCAAAAGCGTTCACAGCAAGGTGCTGGACGACATGACTAAGGCATTTTATTATCTTCGCTGCGGCTGCGGACTTGACGAAAAGCATGCAGGAAAGTTCTCTCACGGCAAATGCCACACTGAACCTGCCATGCTCTGGGAAGATCACTCCGTTTCGCTTGACGTAAGCGGCGGCTGGCACGATGCGGGAGATTACGGCAGATATGTTACCGCAGGAGCCTGCGCACTGGCTCACCTGCTTTATGCTTATGAAATGTTCCCACGGACATTTGACAGGCAGAACATCAACATTCCCGAAAGCGGCGGAGTTTTGCCCGATATTCTTGCGGAATGCAAGGTCGAGCTTGACTGGCTGCTCAAAATGCAGAGGGCGGACGGCGCTGTTTACCATAAGGCGACAACGGCACATCACGCAGCCTTCATCATGCCCGAGGAAGATACTGCGCAGATGTATGTGCTCCCCATTTCTTCCATGGCAACCGCCGATCATGCAGCAGTTTGCGCTCTGGCAGCAAGAATTTATAAGAAATTTGAAGAAGAATATTCCGCAAAGCTGCTTTCCGCTGCCGAAAAGTCAGCGCAGTGGCTTATAAACAATCCCGATTTTTACTTTGATAATCCCAAGGAATGCAAAACAGGCACATACGGCGAGGACTCGGACAAAGATAACCGTTTCTGGGCGTGGTCGGAGCTTTTTACCGCTACAGGCAATGAAAAATATCATGACCTTATGAAAACGGCGCTGAAGGACAGCTTCCCCATTACAGCTCTGGGCTATGGCTCTGTCGGCGGTCTGGGTGCGCTGGGGTATTTGCTTTACAGCGGCAGCAAAGACGCTGCATTGTCCGACACATTCAAAAAAGCCTTTTCCGATGAAGCCCACCGCCTGAAAACTATTGCGGACAGCTGCGGATACGGTGCTGCCATGGACGAAAAAAGCTACTGCTGGGGCAGCAGCATGAACCTGATGAAGTATGCAATGATATTTGCCATTTCCGACAAGATTTGCGGCGAAAGAAAGTTTTACAACTATGCGGCACAGCAGCTCCATGTTCTTTTGGGGCTTAATGCGCTGGGCTTTTCATACGTATCGGGTGAGGGTGAAAACAGCATGAAAAATCCCCATATGCGCCCCACCGCTGCGGACGGCATTGACGAGTGTATCCCCGGACTTGTAAGCGGCGGGCCTAACAGATATCCATCTGATGAAGCTGCTCGAAAGCTTATCAAAAAGGGCACTCCGCCAATGAAGTGCTATGCCGACGATGTGGGAGCGTATTCTCTCAACGAGATAACCATCTACTGGAACTCCCCTGCTGTTTTCACGGCGGCATATATCATTGACAGTGAAGAATAAAAATATAAAAGCTCTGCGATACATAGCGAACGCAGAGCTTTTTTCATAAGTATAATTCTTTTCGTCTAATACTAAGCACCAATTAAAAACTACACAAAAAATTGAGCATAATCTTGCGTATATGGATTATGCGATGATTTTTTGTCTATAGTTTTATTGGTGATTAGTATAAGTGATGTACATGGCTTTTCAGCCCTTATTTCGGAGGCCGATGACATATCTATATCCGCATAAAGCAGCTGCTCGGAATCATCGGCATGAGCTGTGATATTTCCCAACGGGTCAATAACGACTGAGCCGCCGCAGAAATCCATGCCGTTCTCCCTGCCTGTTCGGTTGCACATGGCAATGTTCTCGCTGTTCTGGAATGCCTGAACTCTGACCTCCCAGTCGAACATTTCTGAGAGTTCAGCGCTTGTGTTGGCAGTGGGGATAATTATAAGGTCAGCGCCCATAAGCGCTTCTGTGCGAATGCTTTCGGGGTAATGCCTGTCGAAGCAGACCACAATGCCAATCCTGCCCAAAGAAGTTTCAAACACCGAGAAGCCCTCTTCCGAGGGGGGTAATAATCCTGCTCATAAAATTTTTCGCACTGGGCAATGTGCACCATTTTCTGCTTTCCGATCACATTGCCGTCAGCATTTATAAGCAGGCTCATATCATACCGCCTGCCCTTTTCTTCCAAATAAAAGTTTGGAACGGCGTATATCCTGCATTCACGGCATTCTCATCAACAGCAGTCTTGTTTACCTGACGAATTTCCAGTCGGCAAAGCACCTCGTTGGAATCATCGCAGTAGCAGTATTCATGGAGAGCCACCGCCACAGGCTCAGACTGACCCAGCGGGACATATTTTTCCGTTCCGTCGGTAAAGCGAAGTGTGACATCGCCCTCAGTTTTGTCCATGTTGTGAGCGCCAAGAGCAAGCTTGCTTTCAAGCCGTGATTATCCATGCCCTCCACAGCAGCAAAGACTATCTTTACGCCGCTGTCGAGAACTTCCTTCTGAACCTTAAACTCCATTATTTTTGCTGTTCCTGCCTCTGATAGTGTGCAGCGGATCCTTTATGAGAAGATATATGACCCAGACTGTCAGCGCCAGAGCTGTTACCGAAAGCCCGAGGAAACCATCGTTCAGCATATCCTGAGCGGAGGAAACGAAAAATTCCACACCCGCTTCAAGATACTCAACAACAGCATCTACCAGCCACATAAGGGACGCTCCCCAGAACATATACATAAGCAGACTTATCTTCATATTTCTTGCCTTTTCCGATACGTACCAGACAAGTGTTGATATGACCGCCGCAAATACGGTTATAAGCAGGGTCATGCGCCTGCCCCCGATCTTGCGGTATCGGTGTCTCTGCTCTTTGATTTTGCCGAAATAAGCACATACACTGCCCATACAGCAGTTACAAGCAGAGCCATTGCCGTTCCGGAAACTGCCATCTCGTGGAGCATTTCCGCTGTCTGTGCAGGGTCGGAAGCGGCTGTAAGGAACGGGAACGAGGGTATTATCTCGCCGTGCCATACGTGCTCGAAAGCGAGCAGACCAGAGCCGCCCCAGAGCAGACCGTTCAGCACGCTGAGCTTTTCGGAAAATCTTGATGTCTTTTCCGTGCCGTTATTATCTTCTTTTCTTTTTACTATTTTCTGTACAGCGGTGGTAACTATTGCCTCCGCTGCGGGAACTATAAAGCAAGCCATATTTATAACCTTTTCCTTTTATATTTTTATTTATCCCAGCCAAGAGCCTTTCTCTTTGCCTTCATGTCGGCAACTATCTTTTCGCCCAGCTTTACAGGATCGGTATCAACGTTCATTGTAGAGCCGAGAGTTTCAAGTGTGCCGTATTTAAGAAACTCTATTACGTTCTTTGAGCCGTATATCTGAGCCTCAACACAGTGATAGGAACTGATACCGTTAAGACGGAAGCCCAAAGCTGCATCGATGCCTTTTTCATTGCCCCACTCAGGTGAGCTGAATGCAAAGGGAAGCTCGTACATCTTATGACCGAGAGCACCTGCAATTCCTGCGAATATTCCGCTGGATCTTGTGTTGTCGATACACTCGCCGACGTGCCATACAGGAGGAAGATCAGGCTCCAGGAACTCACGAAGGGACTCCCCTGCCTTTTCCTTGCCTGAGATCGCACAGTAGCCAAGCTTCATAAGCGGGAAGGAAGCACAGCCGTTTGAAAGGATAAGAACGTTGTTTTTCAGCAGAACATCTGCCACGTCAACAATACACTTCTCGTAAAGCACCTTGGGGTTATTGCAGCCGACCATGTTTACGATACCGAGTATCCTGCCGTCTCTTAAAGCGTCTGCAAGGGGCTTCATACTGCCGAAGCGCTTACAGATATATTCTACAGAAAAGCCGACTTCTGCCTCTACCTCATAGGGCGGGATATATACGGGAATGCCCTTTCTCTGCTTGAAGCTTTCTATTGCACGGCGGACTATCTTTTCAGCCAGCGCCTTTGTTTCGTCAATGTTGGAGTGGTGATGATCGTACTCATATCGCTCCGCACCGGGAAGCCTTGCGGATTCGCTGGTGGTGACAACTGTGGTCTTGAAGCAGTGAGCAACCTCCATGATAGAGGGGAAAACGTCCTGAACATCTGCAACCCACAGGTCAAGTGCACCTGTGCCAAGTACCAGCTCGGCAGATACGGCGTTTGAAAGAGGTATTACGCCTGCATAGCGGTACATTGCGGAAAGACCCGAGCAGCAGATGCCGTAAAATCTTATGCCCTTTGCACCCTTGGACTTTGCAAGCTCGATAAGATCCTCACGCTTGCCCGCCTCAACTATCTGGCTTACCAGCAGAGGAAGATGACCGTGAACGGCAATATTTACATAGCCCTTTTCAAGAGCGCCGATATTTACCTTTGAGGTAACACGGTCGCCTACGCCGAAAAGGCTGTCGGTTGCGATGGAAGCGCCTACTACGCCTGAGAACGTGAAAGCAAGTCCGCAGCGCAGGAACTGCTGCATTACCGATCTCCAGTCGCCGTCAGTGGCGCAGCCGGATTTATGATATGCTTCAAACACCTCGTGATATGCGCTGACAGGGAGGATATCAAGATCCTTCCATACCTGCTGTCTTTCGGGAGCAGCGCAGGCGGAAATGGTCTTGTATTCATCGGGAACAGTTCTTGAAAGGTCTTCAAGAAGAGCGTCAGCCAGGTCTCTTGCAACGTTTTTCAGCTGACGGTTCTTCTGCTTGATACCGAAAGCCTCGGCAGTCGAACGTATCTTCTGCTCGCCCAGGATAGGCACATCAAGCTTGCCCTCAGCAGCCCATTTAAGAGCCAGCATTACTTCTCTTGCGTGCATACCGTGCTGTGCAGCACCTGCGGCAGCTGAACGGAGCAGATTTCTTGCAACGATAAGGTCAGCGTCAGCACCGCAGACACCCTTGGGAGACTTTGCAGTAACACGGCAGGGACCCATATTGCATATCTTACAGCAAATTCCCGCCAGTCCGAAATTACACTGGGGCTTCTGCTGGTCAAATCTGTCAAAGCAGGTATCTATTCCCAGCTGATCCATTCTGAGCAGCATTTCACGCACTGCGGGGTCGGGGGTCTGGTCAATAACGTCCTGCTTGGAGGGATATGTTTTGCGGTATCTGGAAACTGCGTTCATGTAGTCCCTGATAAATGCCTGAGGATCATCCTCTTCTCCCTCACCGTGGCTTGCCTTAAGGATTACGGTAGGGATACCGTTTTCATCAAAGCCGATTATATTTCTGTGGGAATGTATATGTGCTGGACCGTGGTCATGGTCATGATGGTGCTCATGCTGGTGGTCATGATGCTCATGTTCCTGACATCGCTCGTGTTCATGATCGTGTGTATGTGTATGCTCGCTCATTATATATCCTCCTGAATTTGGTATTAAATGTAGTACTCAATATAGGTATCAGCCTTCATATTGAACAGCTCGAATATCTTGTCACGTACATAGAAGAAATCCTCGGCTGTTCTGTCACGGTGAGAGCCCAGAGGGACCTTGACAACGCTTTTTATTCTTCCGGGATTTGCCATCATGACAACAATTCTGTCTGCCAGAAAAACGGCTTCCTCAATATCGTGAGTAACAAATATGATAGTTTTCTTTTCTTCTCTGGATATCCTGAGGATATCCTCCTGGAGCTTCATTCTTGTGATAGCGTCCAGAGCTCCGAAGGGTTCGTCCATGAAAATTATATCGGGGTCAACTGCCAGACCTCTTGCAATGGCAACTCTCTGCTGCTGACCGCCCGAAAGCTGACGGGGGTGACGCTCCTCGAAGCCTTTGAGACCAACAAGGTCGATATACTTGCGTGCGATATCTGCACGCTCTTCCTTGGGTATCTTCTTGGATTCAAGGCCAAGCTCCACATTTTTGAGAACATTTCTCCATGGGAGCAGTCCGTAATTCTGGAAAATGGTGATATTGTTGATGGACGGCTCTGTAACTTCCTTGCCGTCGATCTTAACGCTGCCGCTGTTTACCCTGTCAAAGCCGGCGAGGGCATTGAGAAGTGTGCTTTTACCGCAGCCTGAGGGTCCCAGCAGGCAGATGAACTCGCCCTTTTCGATATCAAGGGAAACATGGTCAAGAGCCACAAATTCTTTTCCGTCCTGAACGAACCTTTTGCAGGCGTCCTTTACTTCAATATACATCAGTGAACGCCTCCCCATGATTTAAGTATCTGCTTCTCGATGAGCTTAAGAAGTCCGTCGAGAAGTATTCCTATAACGCCGATAACGAATATGGTCGCAAGCAGGATATCCGCACGGATATTGTTTCTTGCGTCGATTATCTGGTAGCCGAGACCCGACTGAGCGCCGACCATCTCACCTGCTACCAGGAATATCCATGCAGTTCCCAGAGCAAGGTGGATACCGTTTGCTATCTGGGGAAATGCTGCGGGAAGTATTACCTTCCAGGTAAGCTCGGGCTGCTTTATGCCGAAGTTCTTTGCAACTTTAAGATAGATAGGGTCAATGTTTGCCACAGCCCCAACAGTTGAAAGCAGAACAGGAAAAAATGCCGCAATAAAAATGATAACGACAGCAGGCATATCACCGATACCGAAAAGAAGCACTATAAAAGGCATCCATGCTGTTGGAGAAATGGGCCTGAGAAGCTGAACGGCAGGATTTATATACTGGAACACCTTTGGAAGCCTGCCAAGGATAAGTCCCAGCACCACTGCCACCGCTACAGAGCTTATATATCCCGCAGCAAAGCGGAACATACTTGTTTTGATATTCTCAAACAGCTTGCCGTTCTGTATCATCTCGATAAGAGCGTCAAGCGCCATTTTCGGCGAGGGGAAAAGTGCCGCATCAAAGCTGCTTACCATAAAAAGCAGCTGCCATATCAGAATAAGAATGGCTACGGATATGATTACATTTTTTACTGAAAGCAATTTTTTCATGTTATCACGCCTTATCAGAAATCAGTCTTAACAAAATCGGAATATGCGGGAGGATCATCGGACAGACCGTATTCCTTTACCCTTTCTACAAGCTGGCCATAGGTCTCTTCGGTTATATCAAGGTCGTTGTAGGATATCCACTGAAGAGAGATGTCAAGAACATCATCAGTCTGGCTGAGATATTTCTTTGCAACTTCCTTTGCTTTTTCCTTGTCAAGATTGTTGCCCGCTGCCTTGTAGCTCTGAACGAATTCCTTAGCCTGCTCGGGACGCTCCTCAATAAATTTATCGGTGAGGACAAGTCCGCAGCAGAGAGAATCGGGCCACAGCTCTTCTGAGCTGTAAAGCACCTTTCCTGCGCCAAGTGATACGCCCATTGCTCCGAAAGGCTCCGCAACGCAGTAGCCGTCTATCTGACCGCTGGCAAGTGCGGAAGGCATTTCTGTGGGTGCAAGCTCGGTAACATTTACATCGTCAACGGTAAGACCTGCTGTCGCAAGTGTTTCATTGAGCAGAATATTGTGGGAGGACTGCCTGTGAGGGATAGCAAAGGTCTTTCCCTTAAGGTCGGCTGCGGTGTTGATATCGTTTGAAACGATGACCACGTTGCCGTCACGGTGACCAAGTGCCACTGCCTTTAAGCCTATGCCCTCCTGCTTTGATTTCATCGCAAGCTCGATAAGAACAGATGCTCCGTCAACTCTTCCAGTGTTAAGAGCGTCCAGAAGCTCGGGCCATGAGCCGTATTTTACCAGCTCTACCTTGATACCGTCACCTGTCTCCAGCTCATCGGCCTCTTCAAGAGCGGCCAGTGAATGGGTTATAGGCAGGTATGCTATTTTTACGACATTTTCATCATTGCTGTCGGCCTTGCTTCCGCAGGCTGTGGCAGAAAGTGCCAGTGCAAGTGATAATGTCAATGCGGTTATTTTACGGTTCATAACTCTCATCCTTTCCATCAGCAAATATAGAATTACTGTTTAAAATTCTTAATCACAAGTAATCATATAAATTTACTATGTTTTAGATTATACATCTCTTATCCTACAATGTCAATAGGAATTGAGAAGTTTGAGTAAAAACCGTGTTTATGTATAAATCATATACATAAAACCGCCGCATACATTGTGCATTATCAATAGCAAAATTTACCAAAAAACCTCATCGGAATGATCAGACCTGCTGTTTTACCCCTGCATTCTGCTTATATTCGGTGCCCCATCTTGCCATAGCGTCAAGTATTGGCGACATACTTCTGCCAAGCTCCGTAAGGGTGTATTCCACTCTTGGCGGAACTTCGGGGAATACCTCACGGGAAAGCAGTCCGTTTTCCTCCATATCCCTGAGATTTGTCGTAAGCACCTTCTGAGAAATTCTGCTGACTGATTTTTTCAGCTCGCCGAAACGCTTTGTGCCACTCATAAGGTCACGGAGGATAAGCACCTTCCACTTATCGCCAATGAGCATAAGAGTAGTTTCCACAGGGCAGGCGGGAAGCTCAGAGCTGTTTATCATTATAACACCACCTTTCACAGTATCAAATCAGCTGTTAGTTTCTGCAGGATACATTTTAGCACCCAGCCGCAAAACTGTCAAGCAAAACATCTTCATAAAGTGTTTACATTTGAATTTGATACACTCCGACGGCGCAGCTGCGCATTAGTTACCCTGCGGAAACTATGGCACAAAAAAGTGCCTTCTTTACAAGCGCAGACATATGTGATATCATAAAATCACAGAAAGAGATCAGGCGCCCGAATCTCCCGAAAGAATAAATCAACCGCATATTTTTCAGGAGGTACATACCATTTGCTTCTTTGACAACATAAGCGAGCTGGAGGAATATCTCAAGGGCACTGAAGTGTGCGGAATGCTCATTGCATACCACGGTGCAGGCGCATCGTTCCTGCCCGGTGTTCCAAGATATGCCACCAAAAACGCTGTGGAATATTCCGAAAACGGCGGAGGAAAGGCACTTATCAATAATTTTACCGCTGCATTCGGTCAGGCTTTTGATAATAGCGTTCATCAGATAACAGACATCATCGAAGAGGGCTGGTATGCGGCAAGCGGCAGATACAGCGATTTTCTCCGCCGCCATAAGGGACTGCACATACTTTTCCTTGAACTGGGCGTAGGCTTCAACACTACCGCTATCATAAAATATTCGTTTATGCAGATGACAGCGGAAAACAGCAATGCAGTCTATGCCTGCATAAATCTTGGGGAATGCTTTTGCCCCGATGAGATATCACACAGATCTGTCTGCATTGACGGAGATATACATGATGTGCTCACTGAGCTTGCTTCCCATATATAAATAAAAAATCGGTTGTTTTTACAGGCAGCCGATTTTTTATAAAAGCATATTGACACGCTGTCAGAATAGTGCTATAATATCCTCAGAAAGCAAAATGACACTGTGTCAGAATACATCTTATGAAAGGAAGTGAGCATATGCCAAAAGGCTCGGACGAGCTTACTCAGTCAAGAAAGGACGAGATAGTTTCCGCTTGCGAAGAGCTGTACAAATCCATGAGCTTCAAGGATATCACCGTCAAGGAAATAGGCTGCGTTACCTCCTTTACCCGCACATCTATCTACAACTATTTCAGCACCAAGGAAGAGATATTCCTAGCGCTGCTCCAAAGGGAATACACTCTTTGGATAGAACAGCTGAAAAAGCTGCGTGCGAATAATATTGAAATGAGCAGGGCTGAATTTGCCTCCGCTCTGGCACATTCCCTTGAAGAGCGGGAAAATCTGCTGAAGCTACTCTCCATGAACCATTATGACATGGAAGCCAACAGCAGAATGGAACGGCTGGTGGAGTTCAAGAAGGTTTACGGTCAGGCTCTTGCCGAGGTAAAAAACTGCCTGACACAGTTCTTTGACGATATGTCCGAAGAGGATAAGCGGGACTTTATATTCTCGTTTTTCCCCTTTATGTTCGGAATTTACCCCTACACAGTCGTTACCGACAAGCAAAGGGAAGCCATGGAGCTGGCGGGTGTGGATTACACCTATAAGTCCATTTATGATCTGACTTTTACTCAGGCAAAAAAGCTGCTTGGAATATGAAATATGAAAAAGATCATTTCTGTTTTAATGTGCGTTGCTGCTTGCGCTGCAATGTCTGGCTGTTCATCTGAAACTCAAACCGATACTCAGAATTCTATCCCCGAACCTGCTGAGGCAGTAACGGGAGAAGCTTCTGCTGAGAATACGGAAGCGGAGACCGATGAAGCTGCCGAAACCGAAAATACAGACGGTGCAGTCTCCGAAGCTGCGACAACTTCTGCCGCAAGTAATGAGCTGGCAATATCGGGCGGTACTGCCGTTGTATATTTCTCTGCCACGGGAAACACTGCCGATATTGCGGAAAAGGTTGCAAATATCCTTAATGCGGATAAATTTGAAATAATCCCTGAAGAGCCATACACTCCCGATGACCTGAATTACAATGACGACAACTGCCGTGCAAATCTTGAGATGAACGACGATTCCGCAAGACCCGCCATTTCAGGCGATATGACCGCTCTTACCGAATATGAAACCGTATTTATTGGATATCCTATCTGGTGGGGAACGGCTCCCAGGATCATTGACACGTTCTTTGAAAGCTATGATATGAGCGGAAAGACCGTTTACACCTTCTGCACATCAGGCGGAAGCGGCATCGGTCAGAGCATAGACGACCTGACAAGCCTTTGCCCCGATGTGGCCATATCCGACGGCAGGCGCTTTAATGCAGGAGCAACGGAAGATGATGTACGTCAGTGGATAGACGGACTTGACAGCTGATAAAGGAGGAACATTTATGGAATACACAAAGCTTGGTAAAACCGACATTGAAGTATCAAAGCTGTGCATCGGCTGCATGAGCTTCGGCAAGGCAGGCACCATGCACGACTGGACTCTGGACGAAAAGCAGAGCGAGGAGGTCATAAAGCACGCCCTTTCCCTCGGCATCAACTTTTTTGACACTGCCAACGGATATTCCGCAGGCACAAGCGAGGAATATCTCGGAAGAGCAATAAAAAATAGTAGAATTTTTCTCTCTGCCGCAAGATGATTTTAGGTCGGTTGAGGGATTAGAAAACGCCGGAAACCCGCATAAACTCTATGTTTTTGCGCGTTCTCGGCGTTTCTTTTATCGCCTGTGTTAGTGGTGCTTTTTCGGTAAATGGTGCCCAAATGGTGCCCAAATCCCACGCGGGGCTATAAAACGATATAAGAAGCGGTAAAGAGATACAGCGGTTAAAGCTCTAAATCGCTGCTCTTTTTCTTTGCCGCGCTCTTTGCTTTCTTCGGCTCGGCTTTCTCTGCCTTTGCCGGGTCTGCCTGTTTGACCGCCCCATGATAAGCGTCTAAGACTTCTTTTTTGCGTTCAAGCCGCACGTCCACATAACGGGCGGTAACAGCTTCAAAGTTCATAGACAGCCCAAGCGATACGCCGATACCCGCAAGTGTATGTCCTAACACTTCGCCTACGGTGTAGAAGTCGCCTGTCAGTTGGTGCATATTTGTAGCTGCTGTATGGCGCAAATCGTGAAAGCGGATATGCGGCATATCCAAATCTTCAAGCAGCTTTCCAAACTGGGAAGATACCCACGACGCGGAGATAGGGGAACCGTCCGGCTTCGCTACAACAAGGTCATTGTCATAGTAAGGCTTTCCGTCCTTTTCTGCCTGTTCGCGCTGCGCTTCCTGCATAGCAAACTGTTTGAGAAAGAACGGGCGGGCAAGCTCTGTGATAGGCAGCTTTCGCCCGTTGGATTTCGGCGGTGCCATTTCCTCAATGACTTTTGTTTTTGGCGGTACCTTAAAGGGTAGCTGCTCGGAAACGTCAAAGGTGTTGTTTTCCAAATCCACATTGCGCCAACGCAAGCCCAGGATTTCAGAACGGCGCATACCGTAAAGCCCGCCTAAGATAACGGGCATTTCCCAAACGGTACCCTCGACGCGCTGCATAAGGGCTTTTACCTGTTCCGGCGTGTACGGGTCGGGGGTCTTGTCGCTCTTTCCAAACTTCGTAAGCGTGTCCTTTGCTGCGTTTGTTTCGATATAGCGGTATTTTCGGGCATGGCTCAACGCCACGCTCAAAACACGCTTTGCCCCGGCTGCGGTGGACGGTTTCAAGCCTTTGTCAATAATCTGCTGAAACATTTTGTCTACCATAGCGGGGGTAAGCTGATTAAGGGCAACGCCGCCGATATATGGCGTGATGTAGTTTGCAATCGTTCTTTTGTACCCGTCGTAAGTAGAGGGGCGCAAGTTCACTCTTGCATAGCTTTCTACCCATTCATTCAGATAGCTTGCAACGGTCTGTTTCCGCTGTGAAGCGATAGACGCAATCTGTCCCGGATTATGGAGCTTTGCTTTCATCTCTGCTTCATGCTGCGTTGCTTCCTTTTTTGTTGGAAAGCCCTTTTTTGAATAGGTTTTCTTTTCCCCATTCGGGGCGGTGTACTTTATATTCACGTCGTAAACTGTACCCGGCCGCCCGGTCAGTACGCCGTTGCTGTCGCGTTTATTCTTAACCTGCCTTGTTAATATAGCCATAGCTTAACCTCCCTGTCGTGCCGGGGGCTTCGCTGTCGTCTTTGCCCTGTGGTACCAGTCCCAGATTGCAGCGTCAGCTATCAAACGACGGTTTCCATTTTGTATATATTCAAGCTCGCCACTATCCATAAGCTCGCGCAGTTTATTTTCCCCGATACCGCTAATCTTGCTCATTTGCTCAACGGTCTTTAACATAGGGAATACAGGGATAGCGGGGCTTGCTGTTTCCTTTTTTGCCATAGGAAAATACCCCCTTTCATAAATGGCTAAAAAGTCAAGTTACAAAAAGTGGGCTTTAACCGGGCGGCTGTTAGCACAACCTCGCGGGAATTGCACCCCTGCTCATTTAAGGCAGCTTTACCCATTGCCTGCGACGCTCTGAACGCTCGGACTGTGGCTGTAAAGGCTTATCTCCCCTCAATGCGTGTTGTCGCCCGCAAGCTGCTAACTTGCTTCCCGTCGCGGTGTTTCTCGCTCGGCTTTTCCCGATAGAGGAATAGCGTCATGGCGCACCCTCCGTATGGCTCGGCGCAAAAAGGACGTACCCGGTTTGCCCTATACTGCGTCGCCGTTATCTTGCGTCGCTTTCTTTGTCAAGGAACATACGGGGCTGCTGCGGATTGATACGAAACGGAAAAGGGGTTAAGACGTTTCGGTATCGGTGCAGTTATTCAACCCTAAATGTGAGGATTGCCCTCATTAGTCTTGCTTGCAGCCGTTGGCGAATATCCTCGTCAACGCCAAAATAGACGTTTCCGCGCTCGTCGCAGAGCTTCCGCATGGAAAGGCTCGCTATGTAACCACTAAAATGCTGCAAGACAATTTTCATAGCGTCCGGGTCGCCCTTTGTCGCTGCCACAATGACAGGATAGGGAACAAGGGCAACGTCCGGGAAGTCAGATTGTTTACCATTCGTCCCATTCATCAGCGTGTTCCTCCAAATATTTCTTCAAGATTTCAAAAGAGCTTGTCCGTCTGTACTGTATCGTGCTGCGCGACGTATTGAATAACTTTCCAATCTCCACGTCGGTCATGCCCTCGAAATAGTACAGCATGATAGCTTTCCTTTTTTCTTCCGGCAAAGTGCGGATTGCTTCAAGCAGCAGCTTCGGCGTGATTTTCTTTCCTGCCTGCTGATAGCTCGGCTCGGCTTCTTCGTCTTGAAAATACTTATCAAGCGTATAAAGCTGTCGTTCCTCATGCAAGGCAAGGTCGGAAAACGACACTTCCTTTGCTCTGCGACGCCGGATTTCCTCGTGGGCGTTGCAGGCTTCGTTGTGCAGCACCCGTTTACAGAAACTTTGAAAGATACATTGCTTCTGAAATTCCACGCGATTAGGTTCCATGTTCTCACCTCCTTTCGTGTTGAAAGGTGGCGGTACCTCCCCTTTTCGCGGGATAATACAGGCGATTTTTTCAAACGCCGAATGAAAGTGAAACTTTTTTGAAAAAACCTCCCGAAAATGCAAAATGCGCCTGTCTGCAAGATGCAGACAAGCGCAAAGGAATTGTAAGCGGTATTTAGATGATTTGACAGTTCATATATGAGGGTAGAAGTGTTCCCGGCGGCGGTCGGGCTTTTTTTGATAAGCTAAAAGATATGGCGATATAGAAAAAGGACATGGCGATACCTCCTTGATACCGCCGTATCCTCAAAAAAGGGCGACTTTAATACACCCCCCGTTATCTTATTTTTCAAAAAGAAAACGGCGGGTTTGAGTAAATATTTCAAAACCGCCGTTTTATCTGCCTACATTCGGCAGTTTTGTTGTTTTACATAGCATTAAATCGCTATTTGAATTATTGATAATAAGGCGTAAATTTGATATTAAATTTATTTTTCGGAAACGATTTTTTGTAACAGTTTTTGCACGTTTTCTGTTTTCAGCACTTTCCCCGTAGATACTACTTTGTTGTTGACAACAAGAGCAGGTACACTCATAACGCCATATTCCATAACCTTTTTCAAGTCCGTAATATATTCTACTTCTACGGAAATCCCCATTGCTTTAACGGCGGATTGTGTGTTCTCATAAAGAGCATGACAAGACGCACACCCTGAACCTAATACCTTGATACAGCAAATTCTGCCTTGTATGTCTTGACAACAGTTATTCAAATTTTCCGGTTCAACTGTTTCAGACACGGAACAGTTACCATTGCAAGTACAAACAGGAGCGTTTATTTCTTTTTCTTTCTTCTTTCCAAAACCAAATAATGTCATAATAATTACCTCCAAAAAATTTTATATTCGCTTATATTAACAAGTAAGAAATTGCATTGAAAAAATAGCCTACAAGAATAATTCCTATGGTACAAATTGCAATGAAAACACCAAGCAATTTAGGCTTTACGGCTTTTCGTAACATAATCATAGAGGGCAGCGACAGCGTGGTTACACTCATCATAAAAGACAGGACGACACCAAGTTGAGCGCCTTTTGCAAGCAAGGCTTCTGCAATCGGGATTGTACCAAAAATATCTGCATACATAGGAACACCTACAACAGTAGCAATAATGACCCCAATAGGATTACCTGTACCAAGTATTCGTACAATCCATTCTTCGGGAATCCAGTTGTGGATAAAAGCACCAATACCGACACCGATTAGTACATAGGGTGCTACCTTTTTGGCTGTTTCAATTACTTGTTCCCATGCAAATTTGATACGGTCCTTAAAATGCAATTCTTCCTGCGGAACATCAAGACTGTTTCCACCCCTTATAAAATCCTCAACGTAGCTTTCAAGGTGTAGTTTTTCAATCAATGTACCACCTGCAACGGCTATCACAAGCCCAAGCACGACATAAGCAACGGCTATCTTCCACCCAAATATACTCATTAGCAGAACAAGCGAACCGAGGTCAACCATTGGAGAAGAAATCAGGAAAGAAAAAGTAACTCCAAGCGGCAGACCTGCACTTGTAAAACCGATAAACAGAGGAATGGAAGAACAAGAACAAAAAGGCGTTACCGTACCAAGGAGCGCAGAAATTATATTTGCGCCGATACCATGAAACCTTCCAAGAATTTTCTTTGTCCGTTCCGGCGGGAAATAGCTTTGAATATATGAAATAATTAAAATCAGAACCCCTAACAACACCATGATTTTGATTGTGTCGTAAACAAAAAATTGAATACTACCACCGATTTTGCTCGTTGCGTCTAATCCGCAAGCGTTAATTAAATTACCTATTAGACGATTAAGCCATGCCATACCTAAAACTTCATTTTGAAAGAAGTTCCAACCTGTTTTTAGCATATCCATAAATAGCCTCCTTGAAATAGAAATATTGAAATTTGTCTATATGTTGATGTTTTGATAAGTCGTGCGGAAAAGTAAGTAAACTTACCTATCACAACACGACTTATTTTCAAATGCTGCACTTGTAATCATAAGCGCTTGTAGACAATCTATTGCATACTGCACGCCATTCTCTGAAATAGAGTAGTGCATCCATTTCCCCTCTTTGCGTCCTATCACTATACCAGAATCACAAAGTATTTTCATGTGGTGGGAAAGCGTTGGTTGCGTAATGTGCATATCATCTAATAGTACACAAGCACACTTCTCTCCTGTAAGCAATAGTTTCAAAATTTTAACACGGTTTTCATCACAAAATGCTTTGAAAATCGTTGGTATTTTTTTTTCATCAAGTTCCATAATCTCACCTCCTGTTGATGTGCTTCTATAAACTATTATATACACAAATTGAAATTTGTCAATATGTTTTTATCCGGCAATAATATGAATTATTTTGGCTAATAGTAGGTACTGTGTAAGCATATCCAAGCAAAGAAAGGAACAGTAAAATGTAGTTGGGTGAATTATTATGGCAAAAAGACCAGTACCTTTGTATGACTTTGCAGCTTTCGGGCAAGCCATAAAAGCAGCGCGGACAGGCAGAAATGAAAGCCGCAAGAAAGTAAGCGACGAAATGAACATTTCCCCTCGCTACCTTGCGAATATTGAAAACAAAGGGCAACAGCCAAGCCTGCAAATCTTTTATGAGCTTGTAACCCGTTATGACATATCCGTAGACCAATTCTTTTTCCCGGATAAGACAGCGGAAAAATCGACGCAAAGGCGGCAGCTCGACACGCTGCTTGACAGCATGAGCGATAAGGGCATACGGATTGTTACCGCAACAGCGAAAGAAATTGCAGAAGTCGAAAACGAAAACTGAATAGGCTTAGGAAGCGTTGTAATCTTTTTGAGATTGCAGCGTTTTTCTTTTGCGTAAGTTTGGCAAAACGGGGCTTTCCGTTGTAGTAGGGAATAAGGAAAAACTTTCATAGCAAGCATAGGAAGCGGGTACCCACTTCCGTATTTTCGCCCTCCTGCGCTGCGGCGCGTCGGTTGAAAATTGCTTGTTGGGAAGTGTCCCAAACCCTCGGAACGGAAAGGAGCGAAAGCATGGACGGGCGCAAAAGGACGGTACAAATCAAATTCAGAGTAACGGAAGCAGAACGGGATTTAATTCTTGAAAAAATGAAGCTCATACCCACCCGGAACATGGCGGCATATCTTAGGAAGATTGCCATTGACGGGTACATCATTCAAGTAGACCATAGCGACATTAAGGCAATGACAGCGGAAATACAGAAAATCGGTGTCAACGTCAATCAGATTGCAAAGCGTGTCAACGCGACGGGCAGCGTCTACCAAGAGGACATAGAGGAAATAAAGGGGGTGCTTGCGGAGATATGGCGGTTACAAAGATTAAGCCTGTTAAAAGCACGTTGAGCAAAGCCCTTGACTATATCCAAAATCCAGATAAGACGGACGGGAAAATGCTTGTGTCCTCTTTCGGCTGCGCCTATGAAACGGCAGACATTGAGTTTGAATATACCCTGTCGCAAGCTCTCCAAAAGGGCAACAATTTAGCCTTTCATTTGATACAGTCCTTTGAGCCGGGGGAAGTGGATTATGAAACCGCCCACAAAATCGGGCGGCAGCTTGCCGACGCAGTAACCAAAGGGCAGCATGAATATGTCTTGACGACGCACATTGACAAAGGACACGTTCATAACCACATTATTTTCTGCGCGGTCAATTTCGTAGACCACCACAAATACAATTCCAATAAGCGCAGCTATTACGGCATACGGAACATGAGCGACAAGCTGTGCCGGGAAAATGGATTGTCTGTTGTCGTTCCCGGCAAAGGGAGTAAGGGAAAGAGCTATGCAGAGTATCAGGCAGAGAAAACGGGAACCAGTTGGAAAGGCAAGCTGAAAATCGCCGTTGACGCACTCATTCCCCAAGTATCAAGTTTTGAGGAACTACTACAACGGCTGCAAGCAGCGGGCTATGAGATAAAACCGGGGAAATATGTATCGTGCCGCGCTCCGGGGCAGGAACGGTTTACCCGCCTTAAAACCCTCGGCGCAGATTATACAGAGGAAGCCATAAGGGAACGGATAAGCGGCAAACGCGCCCGCGCCGGGAAAGCTCCACGCGCAGATCGGGGCGGCGTCAGTCTGCTTATTGATATTGAGAACAGTATCAAAGCAGCGCAGAGCAAAGGTTATGAACAATGGGCGAAAATCCATAATCTGAAACAGGCAGCTAAGACCATGAATTTCTTGACGGAACATAAGATTGAACAGTATGCGGATTTAACGGCAAGGATAGCGGAAATCCAGACAGAGAGCGAACAGGCCGCAGACGCATTGAAGAACGTCGAAAAGCGTCTTACGGATATGGCGGTCTTTATCAAGAATATTTCCACCTACCAAAAGACAAAACCTGTTTATGACGCATACCGTAAGGCAAAGAATAAAGAGAAATACCGCGCCGCACATGAGCGCGATATTATCCTCCATGAAGCCGCTGCAAGGGCTATGAAAGCGGCGGGCGTTACCAAGTTCCCCAACCTCGCTGCGCTGCAATCAGAGTATGAAGCCCTCCAAGCGCAGAAAGAAGCCCTTTACGCCGACTATGGCAAGCTCAAAAAGCAAGTCCGGGAATACGACGTTATCAAGCAGAACATTGACAGTATTTTAAGACAGGACAGAGAGCCGGAACGGGGCAAGGAAACAGAGCGCGGATAAATTATGTTTTGCACAATCATAAGATATTTCTGATATTGATTTATTAGTTCATATAGTGTATACTGTGAGTACATACAAATAAGATTTAGAAAACGAATTGAGAGAGGTGGTAAACGATGATTAAAGTATTATATCCGTCATGTGATTTTATGCGCAAATCGAGTTGCCGCCACTTTCAGTTTTAGAGGCAAAGAATTAAAACCGTAAGTATAGCGCATAATCCAGAGAAATTATTATTGGATTATGCGCTTTATTTTTTGGGAACAAATTTATGGACAGTTAAAGAAAGGACGTATTACTATGAAAAAAATTATAAGTATTCTTTTGGCACTCTCTATGCTTTTCTCGTTAAATACAGTAGCTTTTGCAGCAGAAAGCGGTACAACAGATGAACTGCAAATTGTTGAAGAAAATGGAACAAGAACAGTTTCTCTTAATGATGGTGAATTGACATATATTGTTACATATGATACAGTAAACAATACAATTTGTGTTGCTCAAAAAGATAATAATACTGGTCTTGTTGAGTATGGCACTGTAGAATCTACGGAGATAACTGAAAATTCACTCGTAAGTGCTCGTTCAAAAATTCATCAAGATACTTTTTGTAATTACGAGTATGATATTTATACTGGAAGTCCAAATGAATGGAATTTAGAACGCCCTAAAGAAACTGGCTCTGGACAAAATTATTTTATGGTGTACGAAAATTCCTCGAATAGCAGTCAGTTAGATAGCTGGTTTAATGCTGTCAACTCATTAAATGACAAGGAATGGCAAGCAGTTTCAAGCTACGGTGTCGCTTTAGTCACAAGTGCCGCAGCAGGCTTTATTTCTGGTATGGCAGTTGCAAGTGGTGGAATTTTAACACCGGGAGCGATTACAGCAATCGTAGCAGCGACAGGCGCTACAGGTACAGCGGCAGTATTGCTTACCCAAGTTGGTACACAATGTAATGTTTGTTTAAGAGCATATTGGAATGTGTATAATGCTACAGATAATATGCATTTCTAAATACAGGAGGGAAATAATGAAGTACATGGTAAAAGGAATTGTTTGGATAGTACTTATTACCATTGGTTTGCTTTTGGGTCCACCATTGCTTATAGGATTTGTTTGGTGGAAAGTCCTTATTTTTGGTATTGCTTGTTATCTAATTGGACATGGCGCATATAAACTGTTTAGAGTGATTGACAAACACTATAATACTTAACTCCTATAACAACAAAAAGCCGGGACGCAGACAGTCGGTAAAGACTATCTGCGCCCCGGTTTTCTTATGGGTGCTGTTTTGAAATGTTACGCAATAGAACGCCATTTTAAGGGGAAAAGGTATCAAGTATCGCCTAAGTGGTTTTCACGCTCGGAAAACCATATAAATCCAGGCTGTTTTTGCCCTTACTGCGTAACAAGAGTACGCTTTTTTCTCATGCGCTCGGCTGCCTGTCTACGGGTAATGCGTTTCCGGCAGTCCGGGCAGTATTTGACGCTGTTCGACTTTGAAGCAAAGAACGCGCCGCACTCGGTACAACGCTTTTTATCCTCGGTCTTGAAAAGCTCCGCGTAGAGCAGCTTATCAATGGGAAGTACAGCAGTCAGAAACCATTTGCAAAGAAGCGAATAGGAAATAAGCTGCGGGCAGACACATTCCTCTCCGTCGTCAAGCAAAATGCAGTTTCCGCTATCGCAGTTGCAGCATTCCCGTTTTACAAGGCTGTTGACTTTCCGGCTTTGGGGCGGCGAAAGCCGCTTTAGCCCGGTCATACTTCATCAGCGGCGAAAATAGCAAGCTCCGCATACTCGTTTTCCGTCAGCCCGTCCACTTTGGAAAGGGTGCGCTTTGCCAATTCCCGCATATCTCCGTCCATATACGGCATGGCGGCGTTGATGTTTTCCATAACCTCACGCTTGCCGCCCTCGCTGTAAATGCTCATAAGGTTTGTTTCCTCAACGGTAAATCTATTCATGCTCATACCTCCATTTCATGATTTTTCGATTTTGCCGCCGCCTTTTTCGGGGTGGTCTTTGCTTTGTCTGCTTCAAGCTGCGCCCGAAGAGAGGGGCGGGGCTTCTTTATGCTCCTGTCCCTGTTCTCGTCTTTGCTTATCAGCGCATACACGCCATGCTTGCCCTCCATAGCGGAGAACGAAAGGCTCTTATACGGCAGCATGGAAAACAGGCGATCCATGTCCTTATCCGTTGCAAGCCGGAGAAAATACGGGGAAAGCTCTGCGGAAAAATGGCTTTTGTCCGGGCTGTTCGGCTTATCGAATTTCTTCATTTCCTCCACCACGCGGTGGGCTTCCGTTTCAATCCGGCAGTCATGCAACGCGGCGATATGCTCCTTGAAGTCCCCCGGCCTGTGCTGCTTGCGGCTGTGCTGCTGCTCCCGCAACAAGGCTTTCAGTGCTTCCAGGTCGTTGGGCTGTGCTTCAAAGCGTTCAAACTTCCCAAGCTGCGGGTCTGGGTTCCCGTCAAAATACTGTCCGGCGGGCTGTGAGCGTTCCCCATGCTCATAAATCAAAGTATAGTTGTCGGCGAGTATGGATTTTTCGGCTACATCCCGGAAATGCTGCGGGTAGTCAAGTTCATAGAGGTTGCCTTTGAGCTTTCCGCGCTCTGTGCCTGTCAGTTCCACCGCATAGGCAAGGATTTTGTCACGGGTCTGTTCGCCGTAGAATCTCCATGTATTGTGCTGCCTTGTGTCCTTTAGGAAAACGTCGCGTTCCCGGACGCAGCAAGTCCCGGACGGGCGGGAGAACCACAAGAGCCGTTTATCCTCGGCGACGGGTCTTGCCGCCGCTTCCAGTAAAATCCGTTTATCTATATCAAAGTCGCTCTGATAAAAAGCGGTGTTTTGCTTCATAATCGCTTCAAGGGAAGCGATAACGTCCACATCTTCAAATTTTTTCAATTTCTCCAATCGTTCAGCTCCTTTCCAAGTCCTGTGACTTCTGCTTTGCGGGTTTCTTCTGTGCCTTTTCCTTATCTGCCAGAAGCTGCGCCCGGATAGAGGGCTTCTTTTCCGGCTTTGCCTTGCCACGCTCCTTATCGGCTTTGACCGCGTTAGCCAGGTCAACAAGGGAAATAGTTTCTCCTGCTTTAACCTTTGCTTCCAGTTCGTCAACCGTCGGGGTGTTATTTATCTGTCCGTCAATCATGTTGTAATTCTGTTCTGTGGTCTGCTCGGCTGTTTTTAAGTAGTTTTCCGGCGGCTCTGCGGCAATGGCAAACGCCCGCGTTCCATTCCCCATGATGAAATATTTTCCGTCATCGGATTGATGATGAAAGCCATATCCGGCGGCTTCCATTTGTTCGTGGCTCATATCGGTTACATAGAAAGTACCTCGCGGCGTTTTGATTGTTTCGCCTGTTTCCAACTCGTCGGGGGTAAGCTGTTTTTGCTCCTGTAAAAACTCCGGCACATTCTTATAGCCGAAGCTGTCTACATAGTGGGCGGTGTCCTGTCCGTTCTGATGAAGCACTACCACGTCGGAAACGGAAAGGCTGTGTCCCTTAAAGTCTTTGGGGTGGTCGATATTGAATTTCTCCCAAATGCTTTCAAGGGTCATATCCGGCGTGAGGGGTGCGGTGTAGATAAGGTCATAGTTCGCCGCTTCCACACTAAGCCCCGCCGCCTGCAGGCGGTCGTAAGGCTCAAAGCGGAAGTCCCGCGTTTCGTCCCCACGCTTTAGCTGATAAATGGAAAAGGTGTCTTTGTCCGGCTCGGCGGCTTTTTCTGCTTCCTGTTCCGGCTGCTCCTGTCCGGCGGTCTGCTCCTTATCCTGCGCCTTTTGCAATTCTGCGATATTAGCGTCAATGGAATTGATAATCTCGGCGGCTGCGCTGCGGATCGTTTCAAGGGAGCTTTTCAGTTCGGCAAGCTCGCGCCCGCTGCTCCACCCGGCGACGTACCCAAAGGAATAGTCCGACGTGTCAAGCCCGTAGTGTTGGCAGACGGTATAAGCGACGCTTTCCGCTTCGACTTCGCGGGTGCGCCTGTCAACGCGGGGCTGCTCGTCCTTTGGGGCGTTAAGGTCAATGTCGTGCAGCTTTGCGTGTGCGATTTCGTGGATAGCGGTCTTTAAGGTTTGGAGCTGGCTCATGCCCTCGTCAATGGCTATGCGCTTGTTCTCCAAGTGGTAGTAGCCATGTGCGCCGCCCTCGATTTTCTCAAAGCCGATAGGAACGGGGGAAGTCTTTTCAAGGGCGGCGAAAAAATCCTTGTAGCGGTCAACGTCACCCGTCAGCTCGTCTACTGCAATGTCGGGCAGTTCGCGCCCCTCGGTCTGGGAAACGTCAAAGACAGATACCACCTTGTAGGCGGGTATCGTGATTTCCTTTTCCTCGGTGACGGGCTTCCCGTCTTTGCCGATAACGGGCTTTTGGGTATGCGGGTCGATTTTCTCCATTTCCTGTTTGATTTTGAACGGCGACGGGGCAATGATTTTGATACCCTTTTGTCCTTTCATCACGTTTCGCCCAAAGTTATTTTTCCAAGCGGAAAAGCCCGCCACAAGGGAAGCGTCCGGCTTCTGCATGGCGATAAGCAGCGTATTGTTGAAACTGTAATTATGAAACTTTGACATGACGCGCAGATATTCCTTGTATCGCTCGCTGTCGAACAGCTCCGCAATGCCCTGTTCCAGTCGGTCGGTTATCTCTTTCAATTTCTCGGCGGGCTTTTCAGAGGTAAGCACAATCGGGATAACCGGGCGCGGCTCCTGCGGCTGCTCTGTGGCCTGTACTGTTTTCACTCCCGGCGCGGCTGCGTCCATTTCCACTTTTGACGGGTCGGGTCTTTCCGGCTGCGGGGGCTGCGGCGTTACCCGGTATTCCTCCGGTACGTCGCGCCCGTCATACCATTCTGTAAAGGTGTTGCGGTTATTGTAGATATATCCCTGTTCGGTAAACATACCTCCGTCGTTAATGGAAGCGTCCCGCCCGTATTCCTCATACATAAAATACTTTTTTGCTTCTTCGGGCAATTCGGGTTCTTCCAGTTCATCAACCAGATAATGCCCGTATTCTTCTTCATTATGGACGGACGGATAGCCCCAGTAGCAGTCAAGGTTCTGTGCAAGGTTGATGATGTCCTGCAAGCTGTCCGTATGGTCGCCGTATTCAATGGCTGCAATAAATTTCTCCCGGTCGTCGTCAAACTGCATTTCCAAGAGCTTCCCTAAATAGTTCAGCTCGTCGGGGTGGGAATACTCGCTTAAATGTTCCGTCAAGCCGGGGATAGGGGATTGAAATTCTGTGAAATGCCATTCCTCGTAGTGCTTGAAGTCAATCCCGATACGGTCAAAGACTTCTTTCAGATGTTCGGCAGTCGTGGGGAACGTCACCCATTCGCCCGCGGGTCTGCCCTCGGTGTACTTTCCAAGATTGGAAAGATAGCCGCTTAAAATCGGTTCTGCCATTTGTTCGCTCCTTTCCTGTTCAATCATGCGGTGCATAAGCTCGTAATCTTCAATGCTCATACTCCCGTCAAATACATAAGGGTCAAATTCTTCCCCGTCCCGGTAGGGCTTTTCGGAAAAGGGAAGCCCGGCGGCATGAGCAGCAGCCCGCGCCTCATCAATAACCTCCGGGGGAAGCCTGTCGTCGTGCGCCCCGATAAAACCGTCAATATCGTTCCTGCTGTTTTCATAGTGATAGCGCACTCCGGCGGTCAGCTCGTCAAGGCTCACGTCCTCGCCCAACTGCCCGCAGTAGTAGCCGTTCAAGATAACGGCGGCGGGGTCAGCCGTTTTGATTTCCTCTAACCGGCTCCTGTCAAACGGGTCTAAGGTGCCGTCCACTTCAAGATGAAAATGCTCGGCGTTCCAAGAATGCCCCTCTTTCCAGAACGCCACCCATGCGATACCGTCCCTAAGTTCCTCTTGATATTCCTTTACGGTGTCGCGTAAACTTGCCATGTGTAAAACCTCCTTTCGCGTATGGCAGCGCGGACGCTGCGGTAATGGTTACATAGTCCTACTACGGTGCGCTCGCGCATTTTGCCAAAGATTTTTGAAGATTTTTAGAGGGTTTGGGAAACTTCCCAACAAGCAAAATCCCCGTCCGGCGCGTGAAGCGGCAGGACAGGGATTTACGGAAGTGGGTACCCGCTTCCTATGCTTGCTATTCAAGTTATTTCTTCTTCGGTAGCTCAATCTTATAGTTGACGTACTTCCCGCCCGTATCGGCTAAAACAACCGTTCCGTCGTAGGTTTTGCCTGTTTTGGGAGAGTACAGCCCTTTGACTTTCACTTTGCCGGATTTCAGAAGTGCGGCGGCAATCTTCGGGGAAAAGGTTACTTTCCTGTCCTCAAAAAAGCGGTCATTCTTCCACATGACAAAAGCGCAGTCCCGGTCAGAGCAGTAATAGTTTTTCTTGCCCTCATGGACGGGGGAACCGCAGCGGGGGCATTTGCCGATTTCCGGCTTTTCCGTTTTGAAACGCTCCTTGTCGCTGTCGGAAAGGAACGGATAGGATTTCACAAGCTCCCGCGCCATAGCTTCAATGCCGGATAAAAATTCGTCGGGGTCGGCTGCTCCCTTTGCTATCTGCGTCAGATTGTTTTCCCATTCTGCGGTCAGCTTCGGGGAAGTGAGATTGTCCGGCAAAATGCACACAAGGTTATTCCCGTCTTTTGTGGGGGTAAGCTGCTTTCCCTTGCGCTCCACAAAACCGCTGCTCACTAACTTTTCAATGACAGCGGCGCGGGTGGCGGGCGTTCCAAGCCCTTTCCGTTCTGCGTCCGGGTCGGTGTCCTCATTTCCGGCGCGTTCCATAGCCGAAAGCAAAGACGCTTCATTGTGGGGCTTCGGGGGCGTTGTGTCGTGTTCCGTTACCTTTGCTGCGGGATTAGAAAAGCTCTGTCCCTCGGTAAGCTCCGGCAGCGTTCCGTCTGCGCTGTCCTCGTCGTCTGCTTCGGGCTTATCTTTCAGCGTTGCCTGGTAGCGGCGTTCAAGGTCTTTCCAACCGCCCGCAAGCACCGTCTTTCCCCTCGCGGTAAAGTCGGCTCCGGCGCAGGAGAAAACCGCCGTAACCGTTTCAAAACTGTGCGGCGCGGCAGTAGCGAACAAAAGACGCGCCCCCGCAAGGGTAAGGATATTCTTTTCGCTTTCCGGCAACGCGGCAAGGTCAGTCTTTGCAAGCTCCATAGTGGGAATGATTGCATGGTGGTCTGATACCTTTTTGCTGTTCAGCACCCTTGCAATCTCCGGCGAAAATCCCACACCCGCCATAAAGGGTAGCTTTCCGCATAACAGAGCGATAACCTTTGCCGCCGTTTCCTCCATGTCGTCGGTCAGATAGCTGCTGTCCGTCCTCGGATAAGTAAGCAGCTTCTTTTCATACAGGGCTTGCGCCAGGTCAAGGGTCTGTTTCGCGGTATACCCGAAAATACGGTTTGCTTCCCGCTGCAAAGAGGTAAGGTCAAAGAGCTTCGGCGGGGCTGCGGTTTTCTTTTCCCTCACAAGGGAAGTGCAGACAGCCCGCGACGCTTCGCAGGCTGCTTTCAGTTCCTTTGCTTCCTCTGCGGCGCAGATCTTCCCGCTTGCGGCTTCTGCGCCGGATAAATTAAGCCGCACATGGTAGTATTTTTCTTTCTTGAAAGTGCTGATAGCAGCGTCCCGGTCTACAAGCATTTTTAAGGTCGGTGTCTGGACGCGCCCCACGTTCAAGGTGCGGTTATACAGGCAGGAGAAAAGGCGGGTGGCGTTAATGCCGATAATCCAGTCAGCCTTTGCGCGGCAGAGGGCAGACGCAAAGAGCGCGTCATAGTCCCGCCCGTCCTTTAAGTTCTCAAAGCCCGCCTTGATTGCGCTTTCTTCCATTGAGGAAATCCACAAGCGGCGCATAGGCTTCTTGCACCCGGCGACTTCATAGACAAAACGGAAAATGAGTTCTCCCTCGCGCCCCGCGTCGCAGGCGTTGACGACTTCGGAAATGTCGGTGCGGTGCATGAGGTTTTTTAAGGTCGCAAATTGCTTTCCCTTATCTGCGGAAACGGTATACTGCCATTCCTGCGGCAAAATCGGTAAGCTGTCATAGCTCCATTTTTTGTACTGCTCCCCATAGGCGGCAGCGTCGGCAAGCTGTACCAAATGCCCGACGCACCACGAAATAAGATATTTGTCGCCCTCGATATATCCGTCCTGTTTCTTCTTTGCCCCAAGCGCGGCGGCGATAGTCTGCGCCACGCTCGGCTTTTCAGCGATAACTAAAATCAACTAAAGTTCCTCCTTTCCGCGTTCCGGCTGTGCGCCCTGTTTCTCCTGTACCTGTTTCAGACAGTAGCCCACACAAGGGGTCTGCTCTTTATAGGGGCAGGAAGCGCAGGCCGGGGATTTGAAAACAGGCGGCGCATTGTCGCGCCGCCCGCATGGTCGTTGTATCATCATCTTTTCAAAGGGATTGTCGGTAAACAGGGTCATGCGTCCTCGTCCTCCGTTTCATCTTCGGAAACGTCCCCGTCTGCGTCGTCCGGCTCCGGCTCGTCCTCGTCGTAGTCCTCAAAATCAAAGTCGTCAAGGTCGGTGCCGCCTTTCACACTCGGCTTGTTCTTCACAAACTTAAAGTAATAGAACGCGCCCCCGCCGCCAAGAAGTGCCACGACAAGGAAAAGCACAAGCCCGCCCGTATTGCTTTTTTCCTGCGGCTGCTCGGTTACTTCCTCCGGCTCCGGCTCGGCTTCTTTGCCGCTGCAAGCGGTCATGTTCGTAGAGCATACCGGGCAGGACGTATTGATTTTCCCGGTTTCGCATTTCTCCGTACAGGTGCAGACAGCGGGTGTCTGCGCCTCGGTGCTTTCCCCGTCCTCCAAGAGCGCGAAAAGGTCTGCGTCGTCTACTTGATTTAAGAAATGTACGGTGTTTTCGCCCTCGTCGTCCCGGTCAATGAGGATATAAAAATAGTTCCCGGCTTTGGTAGTAACAGTGATAAGCTGCTTATTGCCGCCGAAATCGTCAACAAGGGTCGCGTTCCCCTCCGGCGTAAGGGGTGCGGTTTCTTCGGGTTCCTCATAGATAACGCCGCTGTCGTTGGTCGCGTCAGCGGCGGGCTGCTCCGGCGTTTGTGCAAAAGCGGTAACGGAAAAGCCGCCCATGAGCATAAGGGCGGCGCAAAATGCGGTCAGCGTTCTAAGGATTTTCTTATTCATTCTCGGTGTCCTCCTGTTCTTCGTCATAGTCTGCGGTTTCTTCGGGAACGGCGGCAGCCATGCCGGGAATCCCGCCGCCGGACAGCATAGCGTTAAGCTCTGCGGGGGTTAAGCGCATGGAGCGCACAAGCTGTACGATTTCAAGGTTTTCCGCTTCAGTTTTCTGCGCTTCCAGTCCTTTCAGCTTGTTCTGATACTCTGTGATTTTCTCGCGGGTTTTCTGGATTTCCCGGTCGATACGTTCAATCTTACTCATTGCCATAATGTCAATACTCCTTTCATTTTTGCGGTTAGTTCCAGTTCATCAGCCCGTACCCTTTGATACAGGCATAGTCTAAGGGATAGCTTTTGATTTTGCAGGCGTCGCCGGAATTGCCCTCGACGGTATAGACGCGGCTTCCGTCTGTGCCGATAACAAGCCCTACATGGTCTGCACTTCCGTCTAAGTCCCAGTCGAAAAAGATAGCGTCGCCGGGTGCGATATTCTCATAGCCCCGCGCTCCCCATTGCCCGCGTGAAGTAAACCACGGAATACCCTGTGATTGACAGGCGGCAAAACGCGGCTCGGATAAGCCCATTTGCCCGTAGCACCACGACACAAAGCAGGCGCACCACTCCACGCGGCTGTTAAAGCCGTACCAGCTCCAATAGGGCTGCCCGCCCACGTTGCCGACTTGCCGCTTCGCTATATCTACAATCGCGGTATTTCCGGGGCGCGTCCCGTTTACAAACTGTACGCCGCTTAAATCCTCGGACGCGGAAACGTCGGGAGAACCGCCGCCGAAAATCAAGGGCTTGTTGCCGCTTGTTTCCAGATACACCTGGTACATTTCAAGCTGTTCTGCGGTCAAAAGCTCCGATACAAAGCTGTTAATCGGTCTGTTTGTCAGCTTGACATTGAGAATGTAATAGTTATAGGGTACTTCAACAGTATAGGTATCGCTGTGGCTGCTCCCGTCCTCGTCCGTCCATGTGTCGGTGCGGGTTTCGGTGCGGTAGCGCACTTCGATTTCTTCCGTCAGTGTCAAGGTGTACTGCTTATCAAAGACGCGGTTTAGCTCTGCCTGTGCGCTCTGGGGCGTGTAGCTCTGCAAAAGGGCGGTAAGGTAAGAAGCCAGTTCATGCGGGTTATGCCCGATATTGTCAAGGTCGTAGCGGTATTCATCATAGCCGGGATTGTCGCGCTCGATATTGTCAATCCGCTGCTGAAGCTCGGTTTCCTTTGCGGCGTAGTTGTTTTCCGTTGCCACAAGGTCGCTGTCCTCCGACGTGTAGGACGTCCCAAGAACGCCGTTCATCATGCCGGAAAACATAGCCCCGCAGGAAGAAAGTCCCGCTGATACCATGATGAATAAGAGCAGCGCGGCAACGGCGATACCAACGCCCGCCGGGTGCCGCCCCACAAAAGCAACCGCTTTCTTTGTTTCCTCGGCGGTTTTCTTCGCTGCCTTGCGGGTATTCTCGGCGGCTTTCTTTGCGGTAGCTGCGCCGCCCGTCTTTGCTGCCTTAGCATACTGCCGCTTGATTTGCTGCTTCTGCATGAAACGGGATAGGGGGTTACTTGTAAGCTGCGGGTTCTCATGCAGCGTCTTGTGGTACAGGTAATTGACGTTTGCTTTCTCCGCTGCTTTTTCAGCCTTTGCCGCCGCCCGGTAGGGTTTCAGCTTGTGGCTGCGGTAGCCCTCCCGGATTTTCCGCGTCCCGTACTTTGCGCCCTTCTCCGCTAATTCCTCGGATTTATGCGCTCCCTCCACGCCGGAATTATCCTTTTCAACGGAATGTATCTTGTTGTGGACGAAAATACCCGCTTCCTGCGCGGGGCGGGATAGCGGGTTAGGGTGGGCTTTGCCGCCATTTATCGGCTTTTCCTGCTCGGTAAAGCGTAAGCGGGTCTTTGCCTTTCCTGTGGCTTCGTCAAAGGTGCGTTCCCCTACAAGTTTCTTTTCTTTGGGGATAGCTGCCTTTGCCGCGTCCAGACGGTCGGCGGCTTTATCGGATTTTTTGATATACGTTTCAAGCTCCGGCGTATTTAATTCTTCCTCGGTAAACTGCAAGCGGGAAGATTTCTCTTTTACCGTAGCGTCGCGCTGTGCTTTCTGCGCTGCCTTTTTACTCGCTTTCCGGGTCTGGGCTGCGCCAACGCGCTCCATGACGCGCTCGGCGGTAGCGGTGTCCTGCCTGTGGGGAAGCTCTGGCGCAAGAGGAAGCGGGGAAGCGTCAGGAGAAACAGGGGGTAGCTCTGCCACGTTCTGCGCCGCCGCTTCCTGTGCAGCCTGCGGCGCGGGCTGCTCCTGCGGTTTTGAAAAATCCGCTTCCTGTTCCCGGCGGCTTACACGCTCGGCGGTTTCTTTGGTTTCGTTGACCTCGATAAGTCCGTCGCGGGTCATTTTCTGCGTGATTTTATCACGCGGCTTATATTGTTTTATGGCTGCACACCTCCAATCCGCGCCCTTGCAAGGGCGCAATACTCAATATTCAGTTCGATACCGATATAGTGTCGGTCAAGGCTTTTTGCGACTGCCGCCGTTGTGCCGCTGCCTAAAAAGGGGTCTATGACAACGCCGCCTTTCGGACAGCCAGCCTTGATACAGGTTTCCGCTAACTTCGGAGGATAGGCGGCGAAATGCCCGCCGCTGTATGGTACCGTGTTGATAAGCCACACGTCCCGCTTGTTCCGCATGGTCGGTATAAGTGCTTCGTCATAGTAGCCGCCGCTTCTTGTGCGGTTGATACCCTGTACTTTCCCTTGTCCGGGTACTTCATCAGCATACTTGTGTCCCGCGCCCCGCCCGGTGCGGTAACGCGCCGCTGTTGTGGCAGCGATAGGCTCCGCAATGGCGGCAGCGTCATAAAAATATTTCTTTGACTTTGTAAGCAAAAAGATATGTTCATAGCAGCGGCTCGGTCGGTCTTTGCAGCTTTCCGGCATAGGGTTTTCTTTCTGCCAGATAATATCACTCCGTAAATACCACCCGTCAGCGCGTAGGGCAAAGGCTAAAAGCCACGGAATACCGATTAAATCCTTTTGCTTGCAGCCGGGAGCGCGGGCATTTTTCGCAGTCTGGTGTCCGTTTCTGCCTTTCGGGTTCTTTGGGTCGGCATAGTAACCTTTGTTCCCGGTGCCGCAATAGGTGTCTGCGATATTCAGCCAAAAGGTACCGTCGGAACGCAAGACGCGCTTTAGCTCATGGAATACGGCAACAAGCCTTTCTATGTATTCCTCCGGCGTGTCCTCCCGCCCAATTTGTGCGTCAAGCCCGTAGTCCCTAAGTGCATAGTAGGGCGGGCTTGTTACGCAGCAATTCACGCTTTCGTCGGGCAGTTCCCTAAGAGCAAAGAGCGCGTCCCGGTTGATGATAATGTCCGTCTTTAATTCCTCTGTCATGCTTCGCCCACTTCCTCCGGCTTCGTCGTCATTACCCGGTAAAGCTCGGTATCTTTCGGGAAGCGGTCTACAAAGGGCAGTACCACGTTTCCGTAGAAGATAAGTCCCTCGCCCGCTTCGGTGTGGGTAACGTACTTCATCTGCTGCGGGGAAATGTTAAGCTGCTTTGCAAGGATAGCCCGGTCGCCTGCCGCTTGATTGAGCATGAGGACAAAATCAGAGTTTTCAAAGATATTTTCCACTTCGCGGCTGCTAAGTAAGTCTTTAACGTTCTGCGTAATGGCTGTGGGTATGCCGCCCCACTTTCTGAAACGCTTCCAAATCTCCACGCTGTAAGCGGCGGTCTGTTCCTCTTTCAGAAGCAAGTGAAATTCGTCCATATAGTAGCGTGTGGATTTCTTTTCTGCCCGGTTGACCGTTACCCTGTTCCATACCTGGTCCTGCACAATGAGCATACCCAACTTTTTAAGCTGCTTTCCAAGCTGTTTAATATCAAAGCAGACAAGGCGGTTTGAAAGCTCTACATTCGTCCTGTGGTTAAAGACGTTAAGGCTCCCGGAAACATACAGCTCCAACGCCGCCGCAATACGCGCCGCTTCCGGCTCCGGCTGCTTCAAAAGCTCGTCGTAGAGGTCGCCCAAAATCGGCATTTTCTCCGGGGCGGGGTCTGCAAGGAAAGGGCGGTACACGTTCCTAACGGCGCGGTCAATGACGGTCTTATCGACGGGCTGCAAGCCCTCCTTGCCGCCTATGACAAGCTCGCAGAGGGAGAGGATAAAGTCGGATTTCAGCGCAAGGGGGCTGTCGTCCTCGGAATAGTTGAGGTTAATATCCATAGGGTTCACATACTGGGGCTTCCCGTCAATGCCCTTGCCCGTAGGCGACAAGCGTATCACTTGCCCGTCAAGCCGCTGCACAAGGGAAAAATACTCTGCTTCCGGGTCGCAGATAATTATGTCGTCGTCGGTAATGAGGAAAGCGTTTGTCATTTCCCGTTTGGCGGCAAAGGATTTCCCGCTTCCCGGCGTACCCAAGATTAAGCCGTTGGGGTTCTTTAGCTGCTTGCGGTCGCAGAGTATCATGTTGTTAGACAGGGCGTTTAAGCCGTAGTACAAAGCCGCGCCCGTCTGGAAAAGCTCCTGTGTGATAAAGGGGATAAAGATAGCGGTGCTTGACGTGGTAAGCCCTCTTTGAATGGGGATAAGGTTCTCCCCAAGCGGTACAGAGGACATAAGCCCCGCTTCCTGTTGGTAGTCAAGGCGGGTTAAGGCGCAGTTGTTCTTCTGTGCAATGCCCGCCGCCGCAAATACGTCATTTTCCAGTTTCCGCTTCGTGTCCGCCATGTTCACCACAAGGAACGTCAAGAGGAACATTCTTTCATTCCGGCTCTGCAAGTCCTGTAAGAGATTTTTTGCTTCGCTGCCGAAAGTGGCAAGGTCGGACGGGATTATATCCATGTCGTAGCCGCTGCGTACCGCTTTTTTCTGTTCTTCGATTTTCATTTTGTCAAGGTCGGTGATTTTCCGCTTGATTGTCTTTATGGCTTCGGTCTGGTCGATACTATGGATATGCAGATTGACGATAACGCCCGTTTCCAAGTCCAGAATGTCGGATAAGATACGGTCGTTTAATTCCGGGGCAAGGATTTCAAGGAATGAAACCGCGCCGATTTTGCGCCCCATGCGGAAATACCGTCCCTCGCCAAAACGGAAAGAGGACGGGGCGATAAAGTCCTTTGTGGAAAGCCCGGACGGGGCAAGCCATGAAAAATCAAAGGAAAACTGCCCGCCCTCCGGGTGGAAAATGCCATGCAGCATTTTAAGGCGTTCATAGCCTGTCATGGGGCGGGCGGCTACGCCCAAGAGCTTAAAGTTGTTGAGTACGTCCGTTTCGATACGGGCAAGGCGGGATTTCGCCGCGCCCAGACTGTCGGCTTCAATGGCAAAGGTGATGTATTTTGCTTTGACAAGCCCGTTGTTGCCCTTTGCAAGCTGGTTTTTCAGCATATCCCCGTATTCTGTGCGGATAGAGTTGAAAGCGTCGTCCTGTGCCGGGATATTGACCGCCTTTTCCGCTTCGCCCCGCTGCGTCCCCTGATTGATGAAAGAGAGCTGCACCGAAACGGAAGCGTCAAAGTAGTTGAGGAAGTCGCACCAGTTCTCAAAAATGGCGGTCTTGTCGTCTGCCTGTGCAAGCTGATAGTTAATATCTTCAAAGGCGACGGTCTTTGAGTATTTACGCTGCGTAACCTTGCAGATACCGTCCGGGTACATCTGGATATAGGGGATTGTCTGCTGCGCGGTGTGGGCTTTCCCGTCGCCCTTTGCCTGTCTGATGATTTCCGCAATCTGCTTTTTCTCGGCACGGGTGAGCTTGCGGGGCGGGTTAGGCTTTGCGCTTCCCGCCGCGCTGTTTCTTCGTGTTTCCTTTTGCAATCACTGATACCTCCTTTTCAAGTTTTCTCTGCCGTTCTAAGACGGAATAAAAGTTGTCTGTCCTGTATGGTCGTTCTTTGGGGGCTATGAATTTCGTCTGAATGATGTTCTTTACCACTACTTCAAGGGGCTGTCCATGCTTTTCATACATGGCGAACAGGAAACAGGGCAGCATGACCGCAATCATAGCCATAGACGCAAGGCTTGTGCCTGTGCTGTTTTTGAGCAGAAAGAAAAGCGGCAAGCCGAACAGGAGAGCCGCCGCAAAACATACAATCTGCCGTTTGGTAAGGTTGAAAGCTACTTTTGTCTTGACTTTGGATAAGTCTTTGGGTACGGGTACATACGCCAAGTGAAAACCTCCTTTCTCTGGGTTTGGTGTTGCTGTAATTTTCCATAAGGGTAATCAAGGCAAAGGTCAATCTATGCCCTTTGCCCGCCCGTATTATATGGGGGTTATCCGCGTCAAGGTCGGGTCGTATTTTCGCCGCTTCGCTCTGAAAATCTCCACCCTGCCCTTGACACGCCGCTAATGCGCGGAGAATATCGACTTCGCCAGTGCGCCGGATTTGAACAGGGAGAAACAGAGGATAACGGTATAGGCTGCAAGGGAGAATATCGCGCTGTGCAGGTTGTCCGCTATTATCATGTTGTTTACCAGAACCGCGTAAATGCCGACGCATATCATTATGAGGAAGCCTTGAAAACCGATAGCGAACAGGGATTTGAGGTAGTTGTTTCCTATCTGCCCCCATTCCCGGTTCGTCATAGTTGCAAACGGGATAGGCGATACCGAACAGTAAAGGTAAATCTCTATCATGCGCCCGTAGAGGATAACGGTTATCAGTACGGACATGATTTTCATGCACAAGCTCACAAGGCTTGTTTCCATGACAAGTAAGAGCAGTTCGGGGATTTCCATAGCGTCAAGCCCTTCCTGCATGGAAGCAAGGGCGGCGGCAACATCAATATTCGTGCTGCCGCCAATTACCCCCGCCGCGCCGGAAACAACGTGCTGCGCCATATCGAACACCGCCATAGTGATGTCAAAGGTGTGCGTCACAAGGTAGACTGCCACAAACGCCTTGAACACCCACTTGAAGAACATGGAAGTGTCAACGTCGTGCATATTGTTCTTTTCCGTTACCATGCTGATAAGCTCATAGCATAGGACGTAGGTAATGACAAGCCCCGCAATGGGTACGATTACATTCTCACTAAGCGTCTGTATCATGGAGAATATATTTGCGTTCCACCCTTGCGGGGTCTGCCCTACCTCTGCGGCGATAGTGCCGACTTTCTCGTTTACGTCCCCGAACATAGTTGACAGATTACCGTTTATGGCTCCGATAAGGATTTCCTTTATCCATTCGTTAATCGCGTCAAGTATGCTCTGCATAAGCCTTTACCCGCGCTTCTTAACCGAACAAGCCGGAAAGCAGCGGTACAAGGGTCATGCCGATAAGGGCAACGCCGCCGCCCGCCATAAGCTGCTTCATGCCCTGGCTTTTTGCTTATGTGTGATAAAGAAGTAATAGAAGTGTAAAAAATTTTG